>SWCD01021034.1_pt1 | contig 247443 bp, 220 predicted proteins | sample 4693011 | NCBI WGS metagenome assembly SWCD01 (sample SAMN10267278, study PRJNA491770) | bioreactor metagenome | isolation source: DHS bioreactor inoculated with marine | place: Japan: Omine Ridge, Nankai Trough
ACCGGCTATCTGAAAAACTTTTTTTCAGAAAGACTTTCTCATAAAAATTCGGCTGAAACTATTTGGTTTTTTTCCGGTCAAGCTGCTGTTTTCATTCTCAATTTTGTCATCATAAAATTGGTCTCTCAGTTGGGAACAAAGGAGTTTGGAAAGTACTCACTAATAATTTCTATTTTAACTTTGGTGGGTATGGTATGGTATGGTCCATTTACGCAGGGAGTTACACGCTTTTATTACGAATACGATAAGCAGAAAAACAGCTATCACAAATTTGCAAAACAAGTGCTGCTTAAAACCGGAATCGTGCTTTTCATCTCAACATTAATTGCTTTTATACTTTTTTATTTTTTTGATAATCAAAGTAATTCTTATCTTTTTCTCCTAGCTGGTTTATTTATTATTGCGTTCAAATCGAGTGAGTTTTCAAATGAACTTTTGAACATTGTTAGATTAAGAAAAGAAAATGCTCAAATACAAGTGCTTGAAAAAGTTTTAGTTGTAATAATGATCCTTACTTCATTGCTCTTAATCGGTCTTGACTTAACAAAAGTTTTGGTTTATTCAGGCTTAGTCTATTTGGGATTTTCAATTTTTAAAATTAAAGTGTTTAATTTTGAAAGCAACCCATCCGATGCCAATACTGCTGAGATAAGGAAGATTCGGAAAGATGTAATTAAATTTTCACTCCCATTTATATTGTGGGGTTTTGCTAATTGGCTGCAGCTTAGCGGCGATAGGTGGATCATTGAGAATTATTTATCAACGTCTGAGGTCGGTATTTATTCAATTATGATTGCAGTGATAAATGCACTGATATCAGTTCCGAGTACGTACCTAAGTAATTTTTTTACGCCGATTATTTTCAGTCACTTTTCACAAAAGGAACCGGAGCGTATTAAAGCCGGCGCTACTTTTATTAAATTGAATTTTGCGGGAAACATAGTGTTAACAGGTGCAGCATTTCTTGTAACTCTCTTTTTCGGAGAATCTTTAATTTTACTTATCAGCACAAGCGAATTTGCTGTTTACTCTAATTTGATGCCGTACTTTGCGCTGGGTATAGGAGTTTTTTACATTGGTCAGTCACTTGTTATTGTCGGACTTGTATTAAATTCCCCTGTTAAATATCTTTTCCCAAAAGTTATTAGCGGGGTTGCGGCAATCGGACTTAATTTTATTCTCATTCCCAAAATGGGAATTGAGGGAATTGTATATGCCTTATTAATTTCTGGTTTTGTTCATATGGCATTAATTTATTTAGTGAATAGAAAATTACTTTACAACTACCGTAACCAAAATTTATGAAGATAATAATTGCCATAATGATGTATGACTATGGTGTAAAATCACGAGGCTATTCATACGAATACTACAACCTATATTTACCCTTGGTAGATGTATATGGTAAAGAGAATATTATACTGTATGACTTCAAAACCAAATATGACGAGTTAGGTAAAAGAGAAATGAATGATTTATTCGTTGATCTAGTTAAAAAGGAAAGTCCGGATGTTTGCTTATTGAGTCTTTTCGAAAATGAATTTGATGAGCGATCAATTAATGAATTAAAAAATTACACACGTACTGTAAATTATTTTTTAGATGATACATGGCGAAAAGAATTTGTAGGTCATTGGATTCAGCATTTTGATTTTTTCACTACCTCCGATTTTTACATGCTTAAGCAATACGAATCTAACAATATATCTAATGCAATTTACTCCCCTTTTGGTTTTAATACATCAATTTATAAAAAGAAGAAACTTCCGTACAAATATGATGTAAGCTTCGTTGGCGGATACAGCCCTTATCGTAAATGGCTTGTTGAACTTTTGCGCAAAGAAGGAATTTCAGTAAAAGTTTTCGGACGCAAATGGGGTAAAATGGGCACATGGGTTGAGCAGGATGAAATGGTAAATGTATTTAGTCAATCAAAAATTAATCTTAATCTTTCCAACGGAATTATTTACGATCTAAAATATTTGATGTGGTCATTAAAATCATTAAAAGCTATTAAGCACAATTTAACTAACAGAAAAACAAGGGAGTTGGTGAAAGGCAGGCATTATGAAATTAATGCTTGCGGCGGATTTCAAATTAGCTATTTTGTTCCCGGATTGAATCTTGTTTATAAAATTGATAAAGAAATTGCTGTGTTCGAAAATGAAAGAAACCTTGCAGATCAAATAAAGTTTTACTTAAATAATGATGAACTTAGAACTGAAATTGCTGAAGCAGGTTATAATAGATCTTTGGCTGAACATTCCGCCCAGCAGCGCATGAAAACACTAATTGAAACAGTAATCTCAAACCCGAAACAATAATGAAATCATTTTTTTCTTCAATAAATATTGCGTTGATGCAAAGCGGAATTGACATTAAAAAATTCTTGAAATCAATTAAAGGTATCCCCTATTTTTTTTCAGATAAAAAAATATTTAAGCAGTTAAACAAAGACTCCGCTGAATTTACTATCACCAAAATGCTTCCTTGTTTGCCCGATAGATATGAGGATAGCGGAATTTTAAGCCAGCATTACTTTTATCAGGATCTATTAGTTGCCAACTATATCTTTAAGGCTAATCCTCAAAAGCATGTTGATATCGGCTCACGTGTTGACGGCTTCGTTGCGCATCTTGCATCGTTTAGGGAAATAGAGGTTCTTGATATACGCCCGCTCACCGCAAAAATTCCAAATGTAACTTTTAATCAAATTGATATTACAAAGGGTGATGAAAAATATAATAATTATTGTGATTCACTCTCATGCCTTCACTCAGTTGAACATTTTGGACTTGGAAGATACGGGGATCAAATTGATCCATTCGGTTATAAAAAAGGGTTTGATAATCTTTTTAAAATATTAAAACCCGGTGGTAAGTTTTATTTTTCAGTACCAATCGGTCCGCAAAGAATTGAATTTAACGCCCATCGCGTTTTTTCTCTTACTCATCTTTTTTCATTATTCAAGGATAAGTATAATTTGAATGTTTTTTCTTACATTGATGACAATGGCAATTTGTTTGATGATCATAAATTATCTCAAGATGAAATTGAGACAAATTTAAACTGTAATTACGGCTGTGCAATTTTTATACTAACAAAAGTATAACACATTATGAACAGCATTTCTCTATTGGTTTCAGTAATAATTCCATGCTTTAATGCTGAAAAGTATTTAATGGAAACTGTCGAAAGTGTAATTGCTCAAACATATACCCACTGGGAAATAATAATCGTAGATGATTTTTCGACTGACGATACATTTAAACTCGCTCAAGATCTTTCGCAGAGGGAAGATCGAATTAATTGTTTTAGAATTGAGCATTCGGGACTCCCATCAGTTGTTAGAAATTTTGGCTCGACAAAAGCAGAGGGTGAATATTTAGCATTTTTAGATAGTGATGATTTATGGGCTCGCAACAAATTGGAAGAACAAATTAAATATTTAAATCAAAATAAAACTTGTTTAATGGTTTATTCCATGAGCCTCTCGTTCGGTGATGTGAATTTCTTTTCCCCACGATTTGAACTATTACCTCTTCTGCATAAAGCCTGCAGAAGTTATGATGACCTAATTGAAAAGGGAAATTCGATTACTTGTTCATCAGTAATAGTTAAAAAAGATTTGTTTAATGCTGCAAATGGATTTGACGAAAATCCGGACTTGAAAGCTGTTGAAGATTATGAATTGTGGATTAGACTTAGCAGGCAAACACAAATTGGTTTTATACCAAAGATATTAGTTAGATATAGAATTCATAAATATCAAAGTTCTGACAATTTTGAAGTGAATAATCAGCGACTTAAAAAATTAGCAAGTATAAAAAACCTTGATATCAAACTAAATGAATTCAGAAGAAATATTAGTTTCATTCATTTAATATTACGAAACTCTTTTCATGCCGCTACAATTCTATATGTAAAATTACGTAGTTGGATTAGGTAACTCAAATTTGAATGAAACGAAATTAAATATTCTAATGATATCAGTCCGAGCCGATCATGGCGGGGGACCTAAACATTTATTCCAATTGATTTTTCATCTAAATGAAAAATTTAATTTATTTGCAGCGTGCCCAAATGAACCTCCCTATTGGGAGAAATACAAAAGTTTTCTAGGCGCTTCAAAATTAATTGAAATACCTCATCGCAAATTTAAGTTTTCAAAATTACTTGCTCTTCGAAAATTTTTATCTCAAAATAATATTGATATAATTCACTCGCATGGTAAAGGCGCTGGTATTTATAGTCGGTTACTTTCAATGATGACAAAAGCCAAATGTGTACATACATTTCACGGCTTGCACATTGATAATTATAACAGGTTTTTAAGAATAATTTATATCTGGATTGAAAGATTTTTGAATTCGTTTACAGATAAATTTATTTCCGTTTCCAAAAGTGAGTCTGAAAGATTGCTTTTAATATTAAAATTGAATAACGAAAAACTATCATTGATTGAAAACGGAATTGATATACCCGACAATCTTGCTTTCCCAGTACTTAGCAGCAAGTTAAATGTTCTTACTATTACTCGATTTGATTTTGCAAAAAACACTTTACTGTTTGCTGATATTGTACTTGCCCTTGAAGAATTAGGTAAATTGGAATTATTTAATTTTAGGGTAATTGGAGAAGGGGAGGATAAAATTCAATTTGACAAGTTTATTAAAGAACACAATTTAATTAATGCGGTTCAAATATTAGACTTTACTGAAAATATTGAAGAACAATATCGCAATACATTTTGTTATATTTCAACTTCACGTTGGGAAGGATTGCCCCTTACTGTTTTGGAGGCGATGAGTTTCGGTATTCCGGTAATTGCGACAGATGTTGTAGGCAACCAGGACCTTATAAAACATGGTGAAACTGGATTTTTATTTAATTTGAATTCGCCGGGAGATGCTGCAAAATATTTGGTAGAAATTGCAGATAATGATGAGTTAAGAAATACTATTTCTGCAAACTGCCGTAAACTGACTATTGATAAATTCGATATTAAAATCATGATTGATAAAACCGCTTCACTATATAATACAGTTTAGGATAATTGTTTATGAAATTAGCCATAGTTCACGAATGGTTTGTTAATTATATGGGCTCCGAAAAATGTGTTGAGTCATTTGTAAATCTTTACAAAGATGCCGAGATATTCGCACTTGTGGATTATCTAAATGCTGAGAAGAGAGATACAATTCTTATGGGGAAAAGTGTCAACACAAGTTTTATTCAAAAGCTTCCCTTTTCAAAAACTAAGTATAGAAGCTATTTGCCGTTTTTCCCATTAGCAATTGAGCAGTTGGATATTTCAGGGTACGATGTAGTTCTATCTAGTTCGCATGCCGTTGCCAAGGGTGTACTTACTAATGCAAATCAACTCCATATTTCTTATTGTCATACCCCCATTAGGTATGCGTGGGATCTGTATTTCCAATACTTAAAAGATTCAAATCTAACGAGCGGCATTAAATCCATGATAGCAAAATATTTTCTTCATAAAATTAGAATTTGGGATTTTACAACAGCTAACCGTGTAGATCATTTTATTGCAAACTCAAAATACATTGCTCGTAGAATTAAAAAAGTTTACGGGAAAGATGCTGAAGTTATCTACCCACCGGTTGATATTGATAAGTTTAATTATACTGGTAAAAAGGAAAATTATTATTTAACCGTTGCCCGATTTGTTCCCTATAAAAAAATCGATTTAGTAGTATCCGCTTTTTCAAAAATGCCTGATAAAAATCTAATTGTGGTTGGTGACGGACCGGATACAAATAAAATTAAGTCACTCGCAGGAAATAATGTAGAGTTAGTTGGGTATCAAGAAACAGAAACACTTAAATCATATATGCAGAAAGCTAAAGCATTTGTGTTTGCTGCTGAGGAGGACTTTGGCATTACAACAGTTGAAGCTCAAGCAAGCGGTACACCTGTAATTGGATTTAATCGAGGCGGTACTTCCGAAATTGTTATCAATAATGAAACAGGAATTCTTTTCAATGAGCAGACTGTTGATTCGATAGTTAAAGCAGTGACTGAATTTGAAAAAGTTGAAGATAAGTTCGACTCCAATAAAATAAGCATACACGCTGAACAATTTTCAAGAGTCAATTTTGAAAAAAACATAAGTCAATTTGTAGCTAATAAATATTCTGATTTTAAAAATGGTCGTTAATCAAAAATCCGTAAAAAGTTTACGGCAGATAACAGATTTTTTTGTTTTAAATATTTGTTTTCTGCTGGCTGCTTTTATTGCCCAGCCAATTGAATTATTTTTTACAAAAAATTTCCACTTATTTTTGCTTCCGGTCATTAATATACTTTGGTTTCTTTCCGCAAGCTTAACCAAACTTCATCGGGATTTTTATAATCAGTCTCTATCTGCACTAGTTTTCAAAATAGTTAAAAATATTTTTATTCAAATCGTCTTCACAATTATTTTCTTATTCTTTATTAAAGAAGATTTATTTACTCGAAATTTCATTGTCCTTTTTGGTTCATTCTTGTTCTTTTCAATATTCATTAAAGAACTGCTGGTTAACAGAATTATTACTTCACAACTGAAGCATAACAAAAATAGACGTAAACTTGCAATTGTCGGAAGCGGTGAACTAGGACAAAATTTTAAATCATTGATAGAAAATAATGTGACGGGTTATAAATTTGAAGGTTTTATAGATGAAAACCCGTGTGACGGTGCAACTAAATATTTAGGCAGTTTAGAAAACTTTGAAAGAATCATTAATGAAAACAGTATTAAAGATATTGTTTTTGCCCTCCCTCTAATGAAATCAGATTTGTTAAAAAACCTATTACGAATTGCAGATAAATATGCCGTGCAGGTCTCTATAGTTCCGGATTACATGCAGTTTGTATCCAACAAGTTTCAAATAAATTTATTTGAAAATTACCCGATTATTACTGTGCGTCCTAATCCCCTTGATGAAGTTCAATGGCGATTTGTAAAACGTGCTATTGATCTTTCAGTGTCAATTATTACATTCATATTCTTGCTTTGGTGGCTGATGCCGTTAATCGGAATAATTATTAAACTTACTTCAAAAGGAAAAGTATTTTTTATTCAAGCTAGGGTTGGGAAAGATAACAAGTCTTTTAAGTGCTATAAGTATAGAACAATGACTGTGGAAGCAAGCAGCGATAGTTCCTCTACAAAGCCGGTCACAAATTCAGATTCAAGAATAACAAAAATCGGCTCACTTCTCCGTAAAAGTAATCTCGATGAAATTCCACAATTTATTAATGTTTTGAATGGAACGATGTCCATAGTTGGACCGCGTCCTCATGCAATTCCGTTTGAAGAAAATTATACTGAAATGGTTGAAGAAATTAAATTACGCCATAGAGTAAAACCGGGCATAACCGGCTGGGCTCAAATACACGGCTTACGCGGCGACTCTTTTGATTTTGAAGAAAATAAAAAACGTACACAGTTGCGAATTGACCATGACATATGGTACATCGAAAACTGGTCGCTCAAGCTTGATCTTCAAATTGTGATCGAGACATTTTTACAGTTAATTGGCGGCAAGAATAAAGGAGTTTAATTCGATGAAATACTTTGTGACCTTTTAATTTTATAGATTGCGAAATTTAATCCAGTAATAAACCATACCATTGTTATTATTTCATGATCTCCAAAATTCCACTCAGTTAAACCGGCAACTAAAAATGATATAAAACATCCCAAAGCCCCAATAGCATATGATGAAGTTAATTTTTCATCCGCAACAGCTCTTACAACTTTTATATTTAGTACTAAAATTTTAATGAGTAAAAACATAACAGCAGCAAAACCGAAGCCGCCGAGTATAACTAAAAAATGAATATAGTTATTATGCATGTGACCTTGGACTTCTTTGTAGTAGGTCTCTTTATACTCTCTATAAATTTTTTCAACACTTATATCGCCAACGCCAAATAAAGGATAATCTTTAAAAATCTTTATACCGGTTGACCACATTGCTAGTCGGGAAAAATTTGATGGCTGGTTCGGATCGAAGATACTGCGGAGTCTGCTGGATTTAATTTTTGAAACGAATAATTTTTCATTTGCATATTCAATACTCCGGGGAATAAAACCTAATTCGTAATTCCCAATTACATTCAATTCATTTTCGATTGGAAGGGAAATTTCCTTCACTGCACCGCCATAAGTAACAAGGAATAATCGATCATTCCTTACTAAACATGAGTAAATTTCATTCGAATCAAACTTAGAATTAAGATAGATAATTTCATTTGTTTCAGGGTCAAGCTTTGCAATTCCTTTATCGCTTGAGAAGAGAATTTCCTTATTGACGAATGAAGCGAAATTAATTGAACCGGGGACCTTAAATGAATTTTGAATATTTACAGCTAAGCCATCTTTAAGGCTTACAACTTCAAGTCCTTTATTTCTTGCATATAGGACTATGAAAGTACTATCCGAAGCCAAGTTTGTAAATCCACTAAGTTCATTAAAAGTATAAGATTTATTAGTATTTACAGCGTTCGGGAAAACCGTAAGTCCGCTATCCGTATCAATTACATAAAGCGACCCGTTTTCAGTATCATAATCACGCGTCATACCTTTTGTAAAAAAATCATTTTTAATTTGAAAACCGGACTCTTTCGAAAACTCAAAAAGTAAAAACCTTGTGTCAATTAGAAATGCTATAAAATTAAAGTCATCTAGTTTTTTAATTGATTCAATTGCTGAAGGCACTTCTAATTCTTGAATAACTTTATTATTCGAATAACTTAGAATACCATTATCGAAATCACTAATTAATAACCGTTCGTTATCAAAAAATAAGTTTTGTGCTTTGCCCTTTCCTTTATATTCCTTAATTACTTCCAACTTATCTTCAGATAAATTATAAGTAAAAATCTTACTCTCATCTTTTTCAATGAAAAATAAAACAATTAAGCAAACTACCATTAGAGCTAATGATTTATACATTTTTTTCATCAAAAGGATGAAAACAATTCCCGCAGCAAAACCAATCCAGCCCGTTCTTTTGTAAGTTGCAAGCAAGGCAAGCAACGTAATCCCAAATGAAATTAAAGTTAAAACTTTTAATTTCCAGCTGCTCTTTTCATTTATTAAAAATGCGAATAGAAAAATTGCGCTAAAACTCAGAAGTTCGCTTGTGGTTATGGGGTAATGAAAGAAGTCGGGTCCGGCACCCTTTATTTGTAATAATCCTTTGACGATGTAATCGTAAGAGTAGATATTATAAATTACTGCACTTATTACAGCGAATACAATATAAACGGTAAAAAAAAGTTTAGCTTGCTTTATATCAATAACATTTGCAGCAATTGTGTAAATAACCGGAATCAAAATAATCCGCTTAAACATAAATTCAATTGATTGAGGCTGGTTCAGTGAAACTATTGTAGAGATCAACTCCGCGATAAAAAATAAAATTATCGGAAGTTCAATTCCGGTTTTGAAAAACCGATTTTCTTTTGTGTAAAAATATTTTCCAATGGTTAAAAGCAGCGCGCCATAATAACCAATCTGGTTTACAAAAATTGAATTTGTAAGACTGGCTAAAAATAATAGGATAAAAAATGTGATTGCCCTGTTAAGCCATACCGGTTCTTGGATTACATTTTTGCTCATAAATTAATCTCTAAACTGCAGTTCATACAACCTTCTATAAATTCCTCTATCGTCGCCCAACAATTCATCATGCTTGCCGTCTTGCACTATTCTGCCTTTATCCAATACAAGTATTCTATCGGCATTTCTAATCGTGCTCAATCTATGTGCTACAACAAAAGTAGTTCTATCGCTCATCAGCCTTTCGATAGCTTCCTGCACTAATACTTCTGATTCGTTATCTAGTGCCGAGGTTGCCTCGTCCAAAATCATAATCGGCGGATTTTTTAAAATCGCACGTGCAATCGAAATTCTTTGTCTTTGACCGCCCGAAATTTTTGTTCCTTTTTCACCAATTACAGTTTCGTAACCGTTTGGAAGTTCCAAAATAAAATCATGTGCATTGGCTGCTTTGCTGGCTTCAATAATTTTTTCTTCAGGAAAATCTTCTAATCCGTAAGCAATATTTTGTTTTACTGATTCGTTAAACAATACTGTTTCTTGAGTTACAATTCCCATAAGCTTTCTTAAATCAGCAAGTTTAATATCTTTTAAATTAATACCATCGAGTAAAATTTCTCCATCGGTTGGATCATAGAATCTTGGTATCATATCACTTAGAGTTGTTTTGCCTGCGCCGCTGCTTCCTACAAGCGCAATTATTTGTCCTTTGCTAGCTGAAAAATTTATGTCATCCAAAATTATTTCATCTGAATCGGAATAATGAAATTTCAGATTTCTGAATTCGATTTTACCGGTGAAATCTGAAATTGATTTTGCATCAGGTTTATCAGTAATACTTGGATCTGTGTCAAGAATTTCAAAAATCCTATCTCCAGCTGCGCTCGATTCTTGAATACGATTGTTCAACGTTCCGAGTTCTTTAATCGGCGGCATCAGTTGGAAGATCGCAAATAAGAATCCAAGAAACTCACTTGCTTTAATTGTCTGCTCTGTTAGAACAAGTTGCCCGCCATAGTAAATAATTACAACACCAACAATCACACTTAAAAATTCAGTAATCGGACTTGCGGCATTTCTTATACGAACCATTTTCAAAATTAATTTGAAAAATTTAAATGTCTGACCTGCAAACTTTTTATTCTCATATTTTTCCATTCCGAATGCTTTAACAATTTTTACACCTGTAATTGTCTCGTGCAGAACGGTGGTTATATCAGACATTTTTGCCTGCAGAAGTGCGCTCTGTTTTCTCAGTTTTAATCCTATCCAAACAATAATGCCAATTGAAAATGGCAGAATGACCAACGAGAACAATGTTAGCTTAAAGCTTATGGAAATTGCTATACCCAGGAAAACAATAATCGTTAGCGGTTCTCTAATTAAATTTAGAAATACTGCGGATACACTTGATTGAACAACTGTTACATCATTTGTAATTCGAGAAATTAAGTTGCCGGTTTTTTCTCCTTTAAAAAAACTCATAGGCAGTTTGTGTAAATGCCTGTATGCTTCATTTCTAATATCTTTAATTACTCCCTGTTCAACATATGCTAAAAAGTAAGCCTGCAAGTAACCGAAAAGATTTTTTCCTAAAAACGCCAGCAGAACTAACAGGCATATTTTTAATAGAATTTCACTATGACTGCCAGCGAATATAAATTGATTAAATCCATCGGACACTCCATCAATTACCGATTGCGCCCAACCGGGAAGAATCGAGTCTGATATTGAATCGCTCTGAGAATTGTTTACTTGTTCTACTTCGGTAGGGGCTTTTTCACCTTCCTGAAAAAGAGTACTGAGCAGCGGGATGGTTAAATAAATTGATGCTCCGTTCAATAGTGCATAAATAATTGTACACATTATTGAAGCTGATAAATGCTTTTTATATGGTTTAACATAAGTTAAAATTCGCAGATATGTATTCACTCAAAAAACCAAAATTATTTTTATAAACAGCTTTAATTTACAAAATTCACAATTGTTTAATTTGATTATTTATAATGCAATCATTAACCCCGCGGATGAAAATCCCTATGCATTTGCTTTACATACTCGCGGTCAATATGTGTATAAATTTGCGTTGTGGAAATATCGGAATGACCAAGCATTTCTTGAACCGCACGCAGGTCAGCTCCCCCTTCCAGCAAATGAGTTGCGAACGAATGCCTAAATGTATGAGGATGAACATCTTTAATTATATCAGTTTTTTTAACATAGCCGTCAACAATTTTCCATAGCCCCATACGTGAAAGTGGTTTTCCCCTGTTGTTCAGAAAAACAATATCCTTACTCTGTGCTTTCTTTTCTAACAGTGGTCTGGAATGAACTAAATAATTTGTTATCCATTCGATTGCGCTGCTGCCAATTGGAACAATACGCTGCTTGGAGCCCTTTCCAATTACTCTTATGACTTCCTCATCAAAATATAAATCACTTATCTTCAAATCCAACACCTCGGAAACCCTTAACCCGCAAGAGTATAAGAGTTCAAGAATTGCTTTATCCCTTAGTCCAAGTTTGCTGTCGGTTTTCGGTAGTTCTAATATTTTTTCTATCTCTTCAAAAGTAAGTACAAACGGAAGACCACGGCTTATTGAAACTGAAAGAAGTTTATCTGTAGGGTTAGATTGAATATAATTACTTTTACTACAGTATCGGAAGAATCCGCTAATCGCAGACATGTACCTGGCAAGAGTAGTGCTGCCGAGTTTTTGTTTTTTTTGTTCAGTAAAAAAGTCTCTTAATAGGTTTGAATCTACTTCATTAAGATCCCGGATTTTGCGTTTATCCAAAAAATCAATAAGCTTTCCAATATCGTTTTTGTATGCTTGAAGCGTATTTTCAGAAAGGTTTTTTTCGAGCTTTAAGATTGCCAAATATTCTTTAAGAAATGATCTCATTAATTCTTATTACTGGAACTTACATTTTCCATTTCATCTTGTTTTGGATAACGAATGCGTTTATGGTGCTGTCCAATCAGAACATTCAAAAATGATTTTTTAATTTTTGTAATATCCTTAAAAGTTAAGGGGCAATCATTTAATTGTCCGTCCTCGACTCTAATCTTAACTAAATTATTAATTACATTTTCAACCTTTCTAGCATCCGGTTCAATCATTGAGCGAACAGTTGATTCGCATGCATCAGCAAGCATTACGAGAGCTGTTTCCTTTGTGGTCGGACGCGGACCGGGATAACGGAAATCATCAGGATTAACATTATCTTCACCTAATTCTTCTTTTGCCTTTTGTAAAAAATAAGAGACAACCATTGTTCCATGGTGCATTGGAATAAAATCAACTATCTCTTGAGGCAGTTTATTTTCTTTTGCTAGTTCTACTCCTTGATTAACATGATCAATAATTAGTCCCGCACTTTTGCCAGGCTTGAGCTGCTCATGAATATTCACATTGTTCACCTGATTTTCAACAAATGTTTCAGGGTCCAATGATTTCCCAATATCGTGGTAATAGGCTCCAACTCGTGCTAACAGCGGATTCGCATTTATCTCCTCTGCAGCGCTTTCCACCATCGAGCCGATAGTCATCGAATGAGTAAATGTTCCCGGGGCTTTTCTAGCAAGTTCTTTAAGTAATGGATTATTAAAATCTGTTAGTTCAAGAAGAGTTAAATCTGTGGTGATTTTAAATGCTTGTTCAAAGAAAATGATTAAACCATAGGCAAGTATCGGACTAATAAGTGCGTTAGAAGCCGCAAACCCCCCGTCAATTAAAAGCTGATACGGCGAGGCAAATCTTTCCAGACCAAAGGCAATTATACTAAACCAATATCCCGATAAAATAAATATAAACGAACGGAAAATTTGATTTCTGTTTTTAATATCTCTAACAGTAAAAGCTGCCAGTGCACCTGCAATAATGTGCATCACTGAAAACACATAATCATTTCCCCGTAGTCCTCCTGCGATTAATGCTACAATAATAGTAGTGTAAAATCCAATTCGGGAATCGAACATTATTGTAATTAATATGGATGCAACCGGAACCAAAATTAAAAATTGCATAGGGGCATCTACATTTACCTGCTCTACGAGGAATGCAATAAAGCTTATGAAAACAATTACAATCGCAAGCAAAAGAATTTTATAATTATCATAAAATATTTTTTTACGAAACAGATATATGTAGATTGATAATAGAGTAAGAACCAAAATAATATGCATTACTTTTCCAAGCGCTTGGGCAAATTTGGTCCAAAATCCTGTTATTTCTCCTCTCGCTCCCCTGTAAGAATCTATCTTCCTTTTAATTGTATCGCTAATTCTATTATGCTTTGCAACTATTAGTTCATTTTCATTTACAATATCTGTGTTACGAGAAATTTTACCCTTTGCTGATTCCCGCGCTTCATTTGTAGCCGCCTCACTATAAGTTAAGCTTGGAATTATAAAATTATTTGTTACTTCCGCAACTGCGTTAACCATATCGGGATTAGTACTGAACACATTTTGGATATATCTCTCAACTTCAGTTCTTACAGCGTTTTTATCTAGATATCTTGTTTTTAAGTATTCCCGTTCAAATTTTCCTTCTCTAACAGCTATCGTATCCCCATCAATCTCTTCATAGGTTATGTCAAATAATCCACGCTTATAAACTCTTTTAACTGCATTTTTAGCAACATTAAAAACGTCGGTTAATGTTCTATTATAAAGTTTTAAAAGTTTGAACTCATCTTTTCTAATAGCCCATAGAATTTCTAAAGATTTAGATGATAGAAATTTATTGAATGTATAAACCTCTTGCGTAATTCTATCATTCCTATCGATTATATCAATTAAATCTGCGCGGTATTTATTAAGCGAATCAATTGCTTTTGCTGATGCATCCTTATCGTAAACAAAAATAGATTTCACTTCAGAAGCTGCCGCCATTTGTTCACGCAAATATTCTTCCTGCGGTTTCAAAACTTCAAAAGTCATCTGGGCAATCAGATCTTCCTCAATCCAGACTGAGCCTACAGTTACTTCAGATTCAAGGGATTCACCCTTTGGGAACATTAATACAATTAACGCCACTGTAAGAATTACTATAAGTAATTTTAATCGGCGGCTTTCTTTAATTCTGAGTTTTGTGTTATCTGAGATCATATATTTTATTTTTTTGATTTTAAAACTAACTCTAAAAAGTCAGCGGCTGCATCATTATCATTTGTATTTTTTGTAATAAAATCCGCTAATCTTTTTATCTCTGGAACAGCATTAGCAACAGCAACTTTAAGTGCATCCGTCTCAAACATTGAAATGTCATTATACCAATCACCCATAATAGCTGTGTTTTTTATTTTTATTCCGAGATGCTTGGCTAATCGTTTAAATCCGGAGCCTTTACTGCATCCTTTTTTTCTTATCTCAAGATAATAAATTTCTTCGTGTTCATGCGATTTATAAAATGAAGTTGTTAACCCAAATCCCCGCGGAAATGTCATTTTTTTATATACTTTTTTCAGGGAATCTTTTTCATTTCCCGTTACAACCATTTCCAAGGTATGGTTCATATAGTTTTTGTAGGAATGAACTATTTCATAATTGGCGCCTAATTTTTCCAGTAATTCCGGAATAGAAGAATTTTGTTCTGTATAATAAATTGCATCATCGTGGCAGAGCGCAATATTTAGGTTAAGCGTTTCGGTCAAATCGATAGCTCGTTTAACATACTTTTCCGATAAGTAGGATTCATAAAGTATTTTACCTTCCGGATAGCTTTTAATAAGTGAACCATCTAACGAAATAAGTGGGGTTCGCAAATCTAATGTAGCAGCATGATCAATAATTGCGCTGTGAAGTCTGCCTGTTGCAAAAGAAAATCGAACACCATGGCATTTCAGATCCTTAACGTACTGAACAGTTTTTTCGCTGATAGTATTATCTCTACGGAGCAAAGTGCCGTCAAGATCAAAAACTATCAACTCTATTTTCTTAAGTACCTTGTTGTCAATCATGTTTTTACTAAATCAAAATTATAATTCTTTTCCGCTTACTTTTGTATCGCCTTTTGAAAGATTATAGGTGATAATAGTAGTGGAAATCAAAACTACAATAGAATATCCAAGAGCCTCTAACAAATTATCTAACAAAAGGCTGCCAATCAAAAACAGGGATGAATATACAAGAGCAACCCCAAATATCCAATTACTGAAAGCTTTACCGAAATTCATATTACATTTTGTTTCGCCAACTTTTTTAGCTATCCGCTTCCATCCAATTCCTCCGGGGTAACTTCTATTATAAAATTTAATAAGCTGTTTTTCTTCAACCGGTTTTGTAAGGTAGGTTACTACCAGCCATATAATTGTTGTTCCAAAGACAATTGGATAAAGAGTTATTGGCGACTCTAACCCGAATACATATTTTGCAATAGGATAAATAGCTAATGGGGCAATCATAGCTGAAATTTCAGACCATGCGTTTATTCGCCACCAATACCATCTTAAAATTAAAACAGCACCCATCCCGGCACTTGCGTTTATTATAAATTCCCAAGCTCCTGATATGGTGGTGAGAAAATACCTTGTTACTATTAATGATAAAATAGTAGTGGCAAAAATCGCTATTCTAGAGACTATGACGTAATGCTTTTCATCCGCAGTTTTATTTATAAATCTTCTATAAAAATCATGAATCAAATAAGATGCTCCCCAATTGAGCTGGGATGCTATTGTGGACATGTAGGCTGAAAGGAATACTGCAATCAGCATTCCGAGAAGACCTACAGGTAAATATTTTATCATAAGTTTTGGATACATTATTCCCGGATCAACAGTATTTTCATATTTGTCATAATACTCTTTAAATTCTTTTGTATTAGCTAATGAAAGTTCACCATCCGTAAGTACATTTTTAGCGTGAAGATTTTCAGCAGTAATATAGTACTCATGATTTTCCAGTTTAAGTTCCTCAACGGTACTTCTCGGTAATATTACTAACGCCGCAAGAGCAACAATTATCCATGGCCATGGTCTAATTGCATAGTGAGCAATTGTAAACCATAGAGTTGCCAACACACTATGTCTTTCATCCTTTGCAGACATCATTCGCTGCGCAACATAACCACCGCCGCCGGGATCAGCTCCCGGATACCAACTGCTCCACCATTGCAACCCTACGTGTGCAACAAATGCCCCGACAGATAATGCAAAAACTCCAGACATTGCTTTGTTTATACCTAAGTCGCCCACCGATGGGAAAAATTCAAGAGTAGATTCAGGCAATTTATTTTTTAGTGCTTCCAAACTTCCTATTTCAGGTCTTTGAACGACAATTATTGCAAGAATAATGCACCCTATCATAGCAAAAACAAATTGAAAACTATCTGTTCTTGCAGTACCAAGTAAACCAGAGGCAGATGAATACACGGCAATAATTAATGCGGTAATTACCACAAGAGTAAATGGATCATAGGCAGGAATAACAACAGAAAATATTTTCTCCATCGCTTTATTAACCCATCCCATAACAATTGCATTCAAAAATAGACCAAGATAAATTGCTCTAAAACCTCTAAGTAACGCAGCTGATTTGCCTGAATACCTAAGCTCAACAAATTCTACATCAGTTAAGATATTGGACCTTCTCCACAATTTGGCAAAGAAGAAAACAGTAAGCATTCCTCCAATAGCTAAGTTCCACCAAAGCCAGTTGCCTGCAATTCCATTTTTTGCAACTAGTTCAGTAACTGCAAGCGGAGTGTCGGCTGCAAATGTTGTTGCTACCATTGCAGTTCCAGCAATATACCAGGGCATGTTTCTACCGGAAAGAAAAAATTCTTTGCTATCTTTTCCCGCTCGTCTGGAATAATAAAATGCTATTCCAAAAATTACAAGAAAATAGAGCCCAATAATTAGCACATCAGAAAATTCCAAATTCCAATACTCCGTTAGTTTTTTCTATTTTGAGCGCTTTGATAATGAGCTTAAGAAAGCTCCTATTGCCATTGTTGTGATTACACCGATTATAGTGTACCACGTCCACGCAACTAAATTTAAACTTATAACGGTAATCATTACAAAAATGCCTGATGTAAATCCGGCGAGTGCGTCTTCTTGTGTAGCATTTTTAACAAACAGTCCTAACATAAATGTACCCAGCAAGCCGCCATAAGTAAATGAGGCTATACTGAGTGCAAGTTCAACAACCGTTTGCGGTGAGTTTTGAAAAAATATTGCCGCACCAACCAGCAAAGCCGCCCACATTAAAGAGAACATTCTTGATATTTTCAATTCTTTTTTAGGATCATCGGTTTTCTTGAATGGTTGGTATAGATCGAGCATCGTTGAAGAAGATAGTGAACTTATTGACCCTGCGAGAGTTGACATTGCCGCTGCAAATAATCCTGCAATAATAATTCCTGAAATACCAACCGGCAATTGTTCGATAATAAATTTAGGAAAAACTTCATCTGATTTTAAATCAAGCTGACCATAATAAGCATAAAGAGCTACTCCAACTAAAAGAAAAATTGCAAATTGGAATATTACAATTACACCGCTGCCAACAATAGCTTTCCTTGCCGATTTCAAATCTTTTGTCGTTAATAACCTTTGAACAATTAACTGGTCGGTACCATGTGAAGCCATTGATAAAAAAGCACCTCCTAGTAATCCGCCTAGTAATGTATATGGTTTTGCAAAAAATCCAGCAATTCCATCTTCAAAACCTAAATCAAAAATACTTAATTTATCTGCAGATTGAGCTGCTGAAATTACTGAATCTATTCCATCCGGTAAAAAATTATTGAGCAAAAATATTCCGGCAATTGCTGCCCCGCCTAAATAAATAAACATTTGAATTACATCTACCCAAATTACTCCCTTAACTCCGCCGGTAACCGTATATAGCAATGTAATTACCGCAATTATAATTATTGCGGCGGGATAACTGATATCGAGCATAAGTTTTAACGGTATAGCAGTTGCAAACAAGCGAACACCATCTGCCGCAGTTCTGGTAAATAAAAACACTACTGATGAAAACGACCGGGTTTTAGCTCCAAATCTATTTTCGAGATAGGCATAAGCAGTACTCAATTCTCCCTTATAATATTGAGGAAGAAAAAATACAGCGACGATTATTCTTCCTATCAAATAACCAAATGTTACTTGAAGAAAATTAAGATTTGTTAAGTAGGCTAATCCAGGAATTGAAATAAAAGTAAGTGTACTGGTTTCTGCGGCAACTATTGAAAAACAAACTGCCCACCAGGGAACCGATTTAGCTCCTAGAAAATAATCTTTTACACTTTTTTGTTTTCCGCCGGAAATAATTCCGAATACAGCAATTCCTATCAGAAATGCTGCAATGATAAAATAATCAAGAGTTCTATCCACAGATTATCCCTATAGGTTTTGAAGTTCCTGTTCAGCTTCATGCACGGTATTGCAAATCGGTAGGATTCTATTGAGTTGAGATATTTCGATTAATGTTTTAACATTTTTAGTTGGGGATGCAAGTCTAATATGACCTTCGTTAGATTGTAAAACTCTAAAAGCTAACAATATTGCACTTAAACCCGAACTATCGCAGTACTCAACCTCAGAAAGGTCTATTATTAATTTGTTAATTTCTTCGGTATGAAGCAGGATGGTAAATTCACCCTTAACAAGTCCTGCAATCTGGGCATCAAAACGTCTTTCGTTTAGTTTGAATACGGCAATGTCACCGTTTCTTTTCAATTCAAAATTAAAATTATCGCTCATGGCAAGTTTACAATTATCATGTTAAAAAGAGTAATTAATCTAAATAAAAAATTAAAACATCTTAAGTGAATTTAACAAATTTCTATATGATATTTCAGAATTAATTTTATTACCTGAAATTTGAAAATTATAGTACCTGTCAGCATTAGGTTTTGAAAAACCTACCTTATAATCTGCATCAATTACTTTTGTAAGTGCGCTGCAAAATAAATTTTCACCTTGGTTTAGGTCAATCAGAATATCAAAAGATTTTCTGCCGATCTCATCAAGTAATTTTTGCGATGGCAGATTAAAGAAGTTTTGATCTTCCTTAGTATAAGTTATCGGACGCAGTTTACTCTTATTCTGAAGCAAGCTGTACTTATGTTCAGGAACAACTATCGTTAATAAATAATTACTGGTTGTTAAAGCTTTTACAACTTCCATTGAATTATGGAAATCCAGATCATCTGCGGGCATAACTAAAATAAAATCTACTGCGTTTGTAAAAAACTTGTTAAAGTCAGCTTGACTTGTTTTAGGCGCTAGATACTTATTATTAAGTATTCGGCGGGCAATTTTATTTTTTATTGCTTCAATCATTTCATTTGGGAAGATAAAATATTTAAGAACTCATTTTCATCTATAATTTTCACATCCAATTTTTCCGCCTTACTAAGTTTCGATCCGGCTTTTTCACCTGCTAAAAGGTAATCCGTATTTTTACTGATGCTGGAAATTACTTTTCCGCCTGCTCTAAGAATTTTATCCTTTGCCTCTTCCCTTGTCATTGTTGAAAGAGTACCGGTAAGTACAAATGATTTACCATTAAAAATGTTATTAGCAACAACTTTTTTTTCTGTTTGAAACTGTAATCCCGCAGCGACTAATTTATTTACAATTTCAATATTTTCATCTTTGCTAAAAAAAGCTGTAATGCTATTAGTAATGCTCGGTCCAATATCGCTAATTTCCTCAATGTCTTCAGCAGATGCATTCATTAGTCTATCTAAACTTAAAAAATGTTCCGCTAATTTTTCAGCCGCACCTGCACCAACATACCTAATTCCCAAACCAAATAATACTTTAGAGAATGGTCTTTCCTTACTTTTATTTATTCCGGCAATTAGTTTTTCATAACTTCGTTTACCAAATCCTTCCAGGGACTGAATTTCATCAGCATATTTTTCTAACGAATAAATATCAGCGTATGAATTAAGATAACCTTTTTCAACAAAAGTATTAATTACGGCAATGCCCAATCCTTCAATATCCAAAGCAGTTCTGGAAGCAAAATGTTCAATGCGTCCTCTGATCTGTGCAGGGCAAAATGCATTAACGCAATAAAGCGCAACCTCGCCTTCAATTTTCACTAACTCAGTGGAACAAACCGGGCAAACTTTAGGGGTTGCAGTCGGCTTGCTATTTTTAAGCCTCTCAGGTAAAATTACAGAAACAACTTTCGGAATTACATCTCCGCCTTTCTCAATAAAAACAGAATCGCCAACTCTAATATCCTTACGATTTATTTCTTCAATGTTATGAAGCGTGGCTCTGCTTATTGTTGAACCTGCAAGAAAAACGGGATCAAGTTCGGCAACGGGTGTTAGGGCTCCTGTTCTGCCTACTTGCCAGGTAATATCATTAATTTTTGTCTTACTTTGCTTTGCCTTAAATTTATATGCAATTGCCCATCGCGGCGATTTTGTGATACTGCCTAAAATCCTCTGCTGCTCCAAGGAGTTAACTTTAACAACAACACCGTCAATTTCATATGGCAATGTTTCTCTTTTTACTTCCCACTCCCTGCAATATTCAATTACCTCTTTAATGTTTGAGCAAAGTTTGCTTTCCGGATTTGTTTTAAAGCCAAGTTTCTTTAACAATTTTAGATTTTCAAAATGACTTGATAAATTTTCATTTTCATTAAGTAGGTAATAAACAAAAATATCAAGGGGGCGAGATGCTACTATTTTGGGGTCCTGCATTTTAAGTGTGCCTGCAGTAGAGTTTCGGGGATTTGAAAAAACCTTTTCACCATCCGCCGCTCGCTTCTCATTTAATTTATTAAATGCTTCAACCTCCATAAATATTTCACCGCGGACTTCAAAATTTTCAAGTGAATATTTTTTTACTAGTTGCTCATCAATCTTTAACGGAATGGAGCGAATAGTTTTTACATTGGTTGTAATTTCTTCTCCGGTCACTCCATCACCGCGAGTTGCGGCAATATTAAAATAACCATTAACATAATTAATGCTTACTGATGCTCCGTCAATTTTTAGTTCAACCGCATATTCAATTATTTCGGTTCCGGGCAATCCCTCCCGGTTTCTTCGGTCAAACTCTATTAACTCATTTTCGTTATAGGAGTTTGACAAACTAAGCATTGGAGTTTTATGCTGAACATCATTAAAGACTTTGTTTAAATCTGAGCCGACGCGTTGTGTGGGAGAATCGGGAGTAATTAAGTGGGGGTTTTCCGATTCTAATTTTTCCAATTCTTTAACAAGTTTGTCAAATTCAAAATCGGGAATGGTCGGCTCGGCAAGTACATAATAATTATACTCATGCTGAGTTATTTCATTTCTTAATTCAATTATTCTTTTTTCAATTTGATCAGCCATTTGTCATATTAATTATTGCTAATTGACGAATAACCATTTGCATCAATTTTAAAATTACGAACTCTTCCTTTTGCTCCTCTAAAATCGAGCTGCTCTTCATTCAAAAATAAGATGATACCGCCCGAGTTGCCCAATGTAATATCTATAGTTGAACTAGCTTCTATACTTTTTGTTGAGTTTGGATTTAGTATATATTCCAATGTTCGAGAATTATCAATAACTAATTTGACCCATGAAGTATCCGTAGCATTAATTCTTAAAGTAAAACTGTCAATATTTTCATCAACTTTAACTTTTTCTTTCGGTTCTTCCACTTCTTCAAATCTTGCGTTTTGATCTTTTATAATTTCCTCGTAAGGAGTTTCAATTATTATTTCATCAGAAGATCCACGGAGGAATAAAAAGTAAACCGCGGCAATAACAATAATTACAATTCCAATAACAACAATTACGAGATTATTATTTTTTGATTCTGATGGAGTATAAGGCGTGGAGTTTGTGCTTTCTGCAGCTGAATCAAATACTTTTGATGGAGAAGGTTCTTTTGTATCCTCTTCTTCAGATGAGAGTTCATCTAATTCTGATTCATCATAAGATTGTCCTTCTCTTGCCAACTCGTATTTCTTTAGAGTTTTATCGGCGTCCAATCCTATAAATGCTGCGTACTCTTTAATAAAAGCTTTCATGTAAACATCGGGCATAATATCAAAATGACCCGTTTCAATTGCCTGAAGAAACTTCAAATCAATTCTAGTTCTTCCGTAAATTTGTTCGAGTGAAAAACCTTTTTCCTCTCGAGTTTCTTTTAACTCATCTGATAATTTTTTTAGGAATTCTCGTGACATATTTTGGATTTATTTATAATTAGTTTGTTCTAACAATTTTAGCTGCAAATGCACCGTCAATGCCATTTACATTCGGATACGTTTGTACGCATCCATTTGAATCTACTACTGATTTATCTACTTCATTTGTAATTTTAACTAACTGATAATTAGAATGGTTTGATAAAAATTTCTGAACGATCTCATAATTTTCTTCAGGTTCAATTGTGCACGTGCTGTAAACAACAACTCCATTTTGTTTAAGTAGTGATGCACCTTTACATAGTAAATCGTATTGCAATTCGTTCAATTTTCTAATATCACCTAAATCTCGCTTCCACTTAATATCCGGTTTTTTTGTAAGTGTGCCAATTCCGGAACAAGGTGCATCAACAAGAACTCTGTCGAATAATTCATCTTTGAAATCATTAGCATCGGTAACTTTAATTTTTGTATTTGTCACGCCCAGCCGTTCCAAATTTTTTTCTAGAATTTTGGCTCTGCTTTCAAATCTATCAATTGCAACAATCTCACCTTTATTTTGCATAAAATCTGCCAACAGTCCCGTTTTACCACCCGGAGCAGCACACAGATCAAGAACTCGCATCCCCGGCTGTGCATCTAAAAGTGTGCAAGAAAAACCGGTGCTTTCATCTTGAATACTGAAATAACCATTCTTGAAATAATCCCAAGCGGCAATATTTGTAAGATTGTTCAGTTTAACAAAATTTTTCAAGTAAGTGCAGTCTGTATATTTTAAGTTAACCTTATCAAGTTGAGTTTTTAATTCTTCAGTATTAGTCTTCAAATTATTAACTCTCAAAATAAGAGTCGGTTTTTCATTGTTAGCAATTAATAATTTTTCTGTAAAATCTTCGCCGTAACGCTTAACCCATCTTTTAACCAACCAGGATGGATGTGAATAATAAGCGCTGAAGTAACTATTTTTATCCTCTTCCTGATTTGGATATCGGATTCCATCTTTGTTGCGAATAATATTTCTTAGTACCGCATTAGTTAAGTCTGCCGGTTTTTGCCCCTGCAATTTTTTTACAAACTCAACAGCTTCATTAACTGCAGCGTGGTTTGGAACTCTATCTAAAAATAAAATTTGGTAAAGTGCCACCCTCATTGCGTTTTTTACGTTGGGAATGCACTTAGAAAACTGCCCGCGATAAAAACCGTTAAGTATCCAATCAATTCTGCCAAGCCAACGAATAACTCCGTGAACAATTTCGAACAATAGAGCTTTATCTTTACCACTAAACTCGGAGTGTTTTAATTCAATCTCTAAAAGTTTATCAAGATAGGCATCAGTGCGGTCAACCCTGTTAAGAATTTTTATCGCTAATCCTCTAACACCCTGATACAAATTCAGCCCACTATACTCACGTACTTCGTTCATAAAATTTCAGTAAAATTTGATAACTAATTAGTTGAATGGAACTTAAATTATTGTATTTAAGATACAAAAAATGAACAATATTCGATATTGATAATTGATATAAATTTGAAGGAAAAATTAAATTTCAAAAAAAAAGCCGCATAAATTATGCGGCTTATAAAAATTTGCAATAAAATTTTATTTTGTCTTTCGTGCGTATCTTTTGTTAAATCTTTCAACTCTACCGGTTGAGTCAAGAAGCATTTGCTTACCTGTAAAGAAAGGATGAGACATATTTGAAATTTCTAATTTTACAAGTGGGTATGTATTCCCATCTTCCCATTCAATAGTATCACTTGTTTCAACTGCTGATTGAGTTAGTAAAGCATAGTCGCAAGACATATCTTTGAAGACCACTGGTCTATAATTTTTCGGATGAATTCCTTTTTGCATCTTATCTATTCCTCATAAAAATTAGACCTTAAATTTAGGATATTTCTTTTCAAGACACAACACTTTTTTGAATTTTTGAACTAATTATTAATGTTGCTGTTGAGCGAATCTTTCATTGCATTAAATAATGAATCCATTTTTGCCTTAAGTTCATTTAATTGAGCATCATGAATTTGTATCATAAATCCTTCAAATCCGGGGTCTGCACCGCCGCCGCCAACAGTTAAGCTGCGTGAATTCAATGAGGCTACATTCCTATTATCACTAATGTAGCTGTCCAGGTCTATTGCATCGTTAGCATTAAAAGGCAATACGACTCTTTTTTCACCTTTTGTAGCATAAGAACCGCCAACAACATTATCCGACCGACCTGCTTCTTCATTTTTTTCTTTTGCGACAGAGGGTTGTGAATTCATCGCTAAATCACTCTTCTCTAATGATGCGGTTGATTCAGCTATTTTTTTTGTTTCAACATCCTTACTAGTTAAACCGGCAGTTAATTCATTCCTTTTTTGAGGTTCACTCATTAACAAGTTTTCCGGTTCAACTTTTTGAAAATCGAAAACGAAAAACATTATAACAATTGAAACAGCAACAACTGAGGCAGGAGCAAAAATCCATGAAAATTTAGATTTTTGAGAGGAAGTATTTCCTTCATCGCCAAAATTTTTGTTTTGAATTTTCGTCATCAAATTATATTCGAAATTGTCAGGAGCTCCAATTTTCGGAAGCTCACCTAATATTTTCGAAACATTTTCGATTTTGCTTTTATTATTGTAGAGTTCTTTTCCCATAATCTCACTCTTTATAAATATTTTTTAATAGTTTTTGAAGTTGGCTTCTTCCCCGGTTAATTCTTGATTTAACTGTACCAATTGATAAACCTGTAATTTCTGCAATTTCTTCGTATGACATTCCTTGTACATCTCGTAATATTACAACCTCTCTGTAAACTTCTTTAACTTTCATTAAAGCTTTTTGAATTATCGAGCTTTTAATTTCATTATCGGCAGCTCTATCCGGAGCTATAAATCCTTTATCTTCAATTTGTAAAAAATGATCCTCATCATCATTGTGTATCGATAAAATAACTCTTCGTTTTCTTCTTTTTAGTTCATTTTTTGCAAGATTTCCGGCAATTGTGTAAATCCATGTTGAAAACTTTGCAAATGATTTATATGAATCTTTGTTCAAGTAGAATTTGATCATAGTATCTTGAACAATATCTGTACAAACATCCTTATCGCCAACAAATCTGTAAACAAAGTTTGTTAAAGGATCTTTGAAACGTTTAACCAAAATTTCATAAGCTTCAATAGTGTTGTTATCTTGAAACTCTTTAATTACTTCTTCATCAGATAAATCAGCAAGCTCTTTTTTCAATGTGGTTTATACTCTTAGTATTTTGAAATGTTTCAATTATTTTTCGAATAATTTTAGCTAAAGGAGCCATTAAAATCAAATAAAATGGTAAAAATGAATCTCTTGTTTCAAGCAATGTTAAACTTGAAATATTTCCGCTATCAAACTTGCGGCAATTGTTTTGTCTTGAACAGCTGAGGTTTTTTTTGTTAAATCGGCTTTAAGCAATGCACGCAAGGCATTAAATAACCTAGCCTCATTCAAGAAATATTTGGCTTTTTTACAATTTATGTAATAATAAAATGATGCATCGGATAATTTAGCCGCCTCGCCATCTGAAATATTATTTTTTGTGTGCTCCAGGGATTGCAGAATTGTGGAGAAATACTTTGTCAGCATCACAATTATGTAAATTATCTCAGATCCGCCGTCAATAAGTTTGAATGAAATATCGAGCGCCCCTGCCTTGTTTCCCTTTGAAAGTTCATTTTGCAGATCAAAAATTGAATATTCTTTTGTCCGCGACGATAAATTTTTAATTGCCTCAATCGATATTTCCTTCTCATCTTTTAGGTAAGTAATGTATTTATGGAGGTGCATAGACAATAGCGATTTTTCATCCCCAACAAAATCAATTATTGAATGAGCATTTTCCAAGGATAATTTAGCGCCGAGTGATTCAGCTTCGTTTACAAGCCATGCCGATAATTCCCTCGCGTTTAGCTTTCCTGCTTCAAAAAAATATTTACTATTCTTTAGTGCCGCAAATGGCTCCTGCTGAAATGCTTTAATTTTTCCAAAATTTGCAATTACAAGCAATGTAAATTCAGCCGGTGAAATCAGATATTCTTTTAATAGTTTTCTATCGTTAAGCTTTTCAAAATTTTTTACAATAATTAATTTCTTTTCAGAACCGAATGGAAATGTTGCCGCCATATCTAATATTGGTCCGAGTGATTGCCCTTTTTCAGCAGAAATTTTTTCTTTGTCGAAGTCCGATGCTATGAAAGGTTCGAATGCTTTTTCGATTTTTTTAAGCATTGCCGAAATAGCGTGTGTATCTTCACCGCAAATAAAATATACGTTTCTAAATTTGCCTTCTTTTAATTCCTTATCAAGAATTGTAACAGAAGGAATTTTGTAGGAATCTTTCATGCTTTTTGTTTTTCGTTTTTAATTGCTCTGAATAGGAAAATAATAAATCCTCCCCATACGATACCGCAAATTACTAAAAATGTTATAATCTCCGTAACATCCATCATTAAGTTTCCAAAGTTTTTTTAGAAAGGTATTTATTCAAAATTATAAATAATCCCAAAACTAACGCCCATTGGAATAAACAAGTACCAGCGTTTTCAACATGAAATGGATTCCACCATTCGGGATCCCATGAAGCGGAGGAAACTAACCACCAAACTAATAAAATTGCTACTTGAAGCGGGATTAAAAATCCGATAACAATATTATACCATTTGCCAATCTTAACTTCGCTCCCCTCTCCGTTAATAATTTCTGTTCTAAATTTGTTCACTCCATATTTAATGACAGAAAATGAAATAAACGCCCCGCTTAATATTAGCCCAACTCCCCATACCCAATCTTGATTAGCAAAAAAATCAGAATTGAGTGCCGAGGGAACCCCCAACGAAAATCCTAAAATTGCAACAAAAATTATTGCTCTTTTTCTCGGTAAACCAAAATCGATAAACGTTCGCGTTGTCAATTCAATCATTGAAATTAATGAAGAAGTTGCTGCGAATGAAAGTGCTAGAAAAAACATTCCCGCAAAAATGCTATTGATGAACATACTGGTTGAGACCATTGCAAAAAGTTTAGGGAGATAGATGAAAGTCATGCCGGTGTTAGCTGGACCGGATTGGCTGATCTGTTCCATTGCATCCAAGGAACTGAGTGAAAAAACCGTTGAGAAAATAATAATTCCGGCAATTAAGGAAATAGAATTATTGCCGAATCCGATTAAAGCAGCATTTAGGGAAATGTCCTCTTTTTTCTTCATGTAAATCGCGTACGTTAAGATCAATCCCCAACCCGCACCGGTATCCCAAGCGTTTTGAGTAAGTGCGTTTAGCCAAACTTTGTAATTTAGTATTTGATCAATGTCAGCGGAGAATAAATATTTAATTCCTTCAATAGAGTTTGGCAAAGTTACCGCTCGAACGAGAAGGACAAATAATATAATTATTAGTGATGAGACTAAAAATTTATTAACCTTTTCTATTCCCTTAACAATTCCTCGGTAAACAACTAAAGCACCAAATAAAATTGCAAGTAAGTGAAATAAAACGGGCAGATATCCTGAAGAAAACTCATTCCAAAAAACAAGGTGGTCGCTCGCGCTAAATAAACTTCCGCTTACGGTAGAATAAAAATAATAGATGCACCATCCGGTAACCACAGAATAGTAAAACATAATTGCTGTTGGAACAAAAGCAACAAACGCTCCCATCCAGCTATATTTTTTGCCGGCTGTTTTTGCTATTGCGCCAATTGGACCAAGACGAGTGGATTTACCGATTGCAAATTCTGCAATTATAAGAGGGACAGACCAAATTAAAAGAAACACCACCCAGGGGATTAAAAATGAACCGCCTCCATTTTGCGCCACAATTCTTGAGAACCGCCAAATATTGCCTGTACCAATAGCAATACCAAGAGTGGCTAAAATTAATCCCCAGCGTGATGTAAAAAACTCAGCCTGCTTCATAAGCTGCTATTTATTTATTTCGTTCTTTTTTCTATAGTAACTGATTCCATCACAATTTCATTCACAGGTCTGTCTTGTGGACCCTTCTCAACTTTACCAATGGATTCGACAACATCCATTCCTGTAATTACCTTTCCAAAAACAGAATGTTTTCCATCTAGCCAAGGTGTTGCTGCCAGAGTAATAAAAAACTGACTACCGTTGGTATTTGGACCTGCGTTAGCCATTGATAAAATTCCTGCTTCAGTATGTCTTAGATCAGGATGAAATTCATCGGCAAAAGATGAACCATAAAAACTTTCACCGCCCATACCGGTTCCCGTTGGGTCGCCGCCCTGAATCATAAATCCGTCAATTACTCTGTGAAAGATTATTCCATCATAATAATTCTTTTCAGCTAAGCCGACAAAATTGCCAACTGTTTTTGGAACTTTATCTTCATATAATTCTATTTCAATTAAACCCATATTTGTTTGAATTTTTGCAACAGTCATTTCCATATCTACTTTTACCTCCTTAGGCATTTTATTATTTGTTTCATCTTTTTTTGCTACTTCTGAACTACAGGCAAACATTAATATTGAAATGATGCTTGCGAAAAATATTTTTTTTAACATTATTTTCTCCTACGGTTGAATAAAATTGAACCAAATTAAAATAAAAATACTTACACCAATTAAAATTCTATAGAACACAAAAAGGTAGGTCGTGTGTTTCTTCAAAAAATTTAATAGGAAAGCAATTGTAAGGTAACCGCTAATTGCTGCAAATAGCGTAGCGATCAGCAAATTTAATAATTCTGATTGATCTAAATTTTTATACTCTTGAATGAATTGAAGAACACCGCTGCCAAGTATTGCAGGCACGCTCAAGAGAAATGAGAAGCGCGCAGCTGTTTCTCTTTTCAAACCTAAAAATAAGCCGGCGGTAATTGTGGTTCCGCTGCGGGATGAACCCGGAATTAAAGCCAGGCATTGTGCAAGACCGATCAGCAATGAATCTTTTAATTTTATTGATTTTAGATCACGCTCAAATTTGCCTACTTTTTCTGATACCGCTAAAATAATTCCAAGCCCGATCAAGCTTGCACCGATTACCCGTAAGTCTTTTGTAAGTGCTCCTTCAATAATGTCCTTAAATCCCAATCCGATAATAACCACAGGGATGGTTCCTAAAATAATGTACCAGCCAAGTTTTGAATTAAAATTCTGCTCACTAAATTTTTTACGCTTAAAAATATTATCAGAAAAAAAATCGATCAGGATATTCCAAAGGTCTTTCCAAAAATAAATTAGAATTGCTAACAGAGTACCCAATTGAGTAACGGCAATAAAAGAAGTCCACCATTGGGCTTCATCAACATTATTAATCAAACCCATTAATTTACCGGCAACCGTTAAATGCCCTGTACTGCTTATTGGCAAAAATTCAGTTAATCCTTGCAGTATGCCTAAAAATATTGCTTCAAAAATTGTCATAGTTTTATTTTATTAAATAGGCAACGCCTAAATGAACACCGAAAGAAATTGAATTAATATTTACATTTTCATTTATTGTCTGATCCAAAATTGCGACGCCATTATTTTTCGGTTCACCGGGAATATCGTAACGCACATCGGCTCCGATGTTCGCGTAAAAATCTCCGGAAAGAAGAGTGTACCCTTGTGCTTTTAATACTAACCCAAATCCTGTGCTTGAGCGGTTAAAACTTGCGGGGCTGTTTGGTAATTGTTCATCAAGTGAAAGAATTCGTAGGCCAGCACCGCCGCCGAATTTTATTTTGTATCCTTCACCTGGAATAACATAATATGCAATTAGAGACGGCTTATGATGAGTGTATGATGCCTTGTAAAACGGAACTTTTCCTCCTGCGGGTGTGATTGAATAAAATTCATAAACATATTCAGCCGCAATTTGAAAAGTTGGATTTAGTTCATAAGCTCCTTCACCCATAAAATTTATTGTGCTGCTGAATGATGATAGCTGCTCATCGGAGTTTACAAAATTAATATTCAGATAATCTGTAAATGATGAAGTGTTTACAAAATTGATTCCCATAGCGGCGGTAATGTCTATTTGGGCATTGTTAGATGAAACAACTGTAAACATAATTATAGCAAAAAATAATTTTTTCATTTCGACTCTGTTTTTAATTTTAATACCGAAAAAAAAGTTTCAACACTTTCACCTTTTTTAGCTCTGCTTCTATTAACAAAATAAACAGATAAAAAAGTGGAAAGAATAAAAACGACTGTTGAAATTAAATGAGTTAAAATTGCATATGCTGCGGCAGCTTCATTTGTAAATTTAAATATTGAAACAAGTACTAAAATTGTTATGGCATGATACGAACCGGTTCCGCCGGGAGTTGGAATAATTATTCCGAATGCGAGAATCGTCATTGATATCCAAGCCATTGAAAAAGTTACCGGCTGAATTTCATCTAGCCTGACCAAGTAAAAACCAAGCAATGAGTTTAATCCATATACAACAAGTATTACAACTGTTAATGCAATGGTAACAAAATAATTTTTCTTGCCCGACAAACTTGCAAAGCCATCCGTAAGCATATGGAAAACGTAACCAAGTTTTTCTGCAACACTTTTGGAAAGTTTTCCGACGAAGATTAGAATCCCATTGTAAAATTTTTCTTTATAGCGGACCAATAGAATTATAAAAAAAATCAAAGCGAGTATTCCGCCAAACACAATTGTTAGAGCAGATTTAAGCCATGAGATTTCCTCTAACAGATTTCCGGGGAAAATAAGAATACTTAAAAGAACAGCGAAAAATAATCCTATTATATCAACAACGCGCTCAACTATAATAGTACCCAGCATTGATGAACGCGAAAGGTTTTCCCATCTTCCCAAAAAGAGCGCGCGGTAAAGTTCGCCAAGCCGCGGTACCACGCAGTTAACACCGTAGCCTATCATAGTTGCACCGAATAAATTTTTGATTTGCACATCAGGCTTAACGGAATTAAGAATGTATTTCCATCGTACGGCACGTAAAAAGTGCGAGAGCAAAAATACCAGCACAAAAGCGATCATCCATGGAATTGATAACGATGTTATTCTATCAATTGATTTTGCTATATCAACATCCTTGAAGGCGAAATAAAGAAATATTATCATCAAAGCTACTGGCAATAAATAACCGAAAGCTTTTTTAATGTTTGATATATTTGAATTACCTGAGGTCAATAATACGGCTTCCTTGCGGGGCTACAAAGTTGAAAAAATCTTCGGATAGGTCTATGTTAAGTTTAATATTTTTGAATTCGAATTTGATGTTCGAATCCATTCCATTTTCCAATTCAATTTTTTGTACTAAGTAATTATCATCTATGTAAATTTTAGCAGAGGTAAAACCCAACTCATCATTTTGCGGTGTAAATTTCAAAACTGCTCCAACACTGTTAGTATCGGTTAAAGATACTTCGCATTTTTCAGGGTAATCAAATAAATATTGGCGAAGTGAAAAACTTGAAGTCTCATTCTCAACACTATTAATTACAACCCGGTCCAGCTTGTGGTCATAATTCCATATGGTTGAACCGTTATTTGTAATTTCCTGTTTTGCAGTTACTATTTTAAATTGGTTTTCTTTTTTAAAATAAAAAATACCTTTAGCGGATGATTGAGATTCAAAAAAATCAGCGGAAAAACTTTCAATCGAATTAAATTTATCTTGAACTTTTTTTAATACATCATCAGCGTTTTCTTGAAAAAACATTAAGGTAAATAATATTACCGCACTTAATCCAATTTTAACAAAAACCATTACAGCGACCTCAAAATTGTTTCTAACTGTTCTTCATTTTCAACGAGAACTTCCCTTGCTTTTGAACCCATAGAAGCGCCGACTATGCCTGCTTGCTCAAGCTGGTCTACAATTCTAGCAGCTCTTGCGTAGCCTAAGCTTAACCTACGCTGCAGCAATGATACGGAACCCTGTTGATGCCTAACAATTACTCTTGCGGCTTCATCAAATTCAGGATCAACATCCGCTAAGAAATTACTGCCCGCACTTTTTTTCTTTTCATACATTGATGGGAGAAGATAGCGTTTAGAAAATCCCTGCTGAACATAAATACTGTTCGTCAATTCCTCAACTTCTTCAGTAGTAATAAACGCGTTTTGAATTCGAACCGGTTTAGGTAAACCGCCCGGTAGGAACAGCATATCACCTCTGCCCAACAATTGTTCAGCTCCGTTCATATCCAAAATTGTTCGCGAATCTACTTTTGTTGCAACCTGGTATGCAATTCTTGCACTGAAGTTTGCTTTGATAACACCGGTAATAACATTTACTGATGGTCTTTGAGTTGCGACGATTAAATGTATTCCAACCGCACGGGCAAGCTGTGCCAGTCGTGCTATTGGAGCCTCAACTTCTTTTCCCGCTGTTATCATCAAGTCAGCCAATTCATCAATGATCACAATTATGTAAGGCAATTTATGATGCTTCATATCAGGTGTATCTTTAACCCGCTTGGCGGGATCAGCAACTTTTTTATTATAGTCTATAATGTTACGAACGCCCATTTTAGCAAGTTTGTTGTAACGTTTATCCATTTCATATTCAACGGATTTAAGTGCCAGCAGTGCGTTTGGCGAGTTGGTGATAATTTCTTCATCCAAATCCGGGGAGACAGCTAAGAAATGTTTTGTTAATTTTTTGTAGAACGATAACTCAATTTTTTTGGGATCGATCATTACAAATTTAATATCAGTCGGATGTTTAGCATAAAGCAAACTTGCAATCATCATATTGATGCCGACACTTTTACCCGAACCTGTTGAACCGGCGATAAGTAAGTGAGGCATTGTAGATAAGTCCGTTATATAAACATCACCGGAGATCATTTTGCCGAGTGCTAACGGAAGTACCGCTTTAGATTCCTTAATTTTTGAAATTACTGTACGTGCATAGACCATTGATGCTTCAGCGTTTGGTATTTCAACACCGATGGCACTTTTACCCGGGATGGGTGCAATAATTCTGATTCCGCGTGCAGCCAATGCTAAAGCAATATCATGCTCAAGCCCAACAATTCTACTGATCTTCACATCAGGTGAAGGCACAATTTCATAAAGTGTAACAACCGGTCCCGGCGTTACGGAAATGTCATCAATCTTTATATCAAATAATTTTAATTTTTCTTTAAGCAATTCTGCGTTGGTTTTTAATTCGGCTTCGGGAATCGCAATTTCTTCTTGAGCAGGTTTATCAAGAATATCTAATTTTGGTGTAACATATTTTATATCTTCTTCCCATTGGTCGGGCAGCTCAGCTTCCTTTTCTACATCAACAGCGTCAAGTATAATATCATCTTTCGGTTGAGGTTTTACATCATCAATAAGTCTTTCTTCTTTGTCAATAATTTCCGGCTCAACAACTTCATCGGGTCTGTCTTTTTTTACAATTGTTATTCGTGTTTCTTCGTCAATTTCATCTTGCTCATTTTCGTTACTTAAAGAGTCTTTAAATAATGGTTTTTTTAATGACTTCTTTCTCTTAGGTGTTTTGTTAAGTTTTTTGATCTTATTAATATTATCATCAATTTCAACTGTTTGCGGGTCATCTCCGGTTTCACTTTCGTCAAATGCTTCTTCCCAAAAACCCTGCACAAATCGTATAAGTTTTCCGAACTTAATATCGAAAGCAACAATAAGTGAAATTATAAAAAGCGTAAAAAGCAGCAGCAGACTTCCCAATCCACCTAGGAACCTTCCGAGACCGATCCCGAAAAAATCACCGATCTTTCCCGATAACTCGCGTACATTCAGGAAAACTTCATACTCATAACGGAATACTCCGAAGATCGATGACAGAATTATAGCGGCAATTAGTAAAAAGTTTGTAAGGTAAATTGCAAGTTTGTAATTGTCATCCCTAACTATTGAATAACCCCAGATAAATGATATAACCGGAAATACAATTGCAAAAAATCCGACTGTTGAATTGATGAGAAAATTAGAAATGTAAGCGCCAAAAATGCCAAGCCAATTTTGCGTTTCCTCTGCCCTTGAAATAAAATCGGGATCGCTGGAAAATACTTTGAACATATCTGCAAACGGCTGGGATAAGCGGGCGTTATCGGCTCGGGCGTATGATAGAATACTCAATAATAATATTAAGGCAAAAACACCTAAAAATATTCCGGCAATTTTTTTCTTTTTATCAATCGACATAATGAAAAAATTGTCTGTGTTATTTTTTGCAATGTTTGTTTTTTTTGCAGCCATAATAACTTATTATTTGAATCAGTTTGTTGTGCGATTACTACTTTATAAGTTTTAAAATTCCGGAGTTGTAAAATGGAATTATATCTACCGTATTCATTTTTGAGCAGAACTCAATATCTTTTTCAAAACCATTATCAATTAATTTTTTACCATGCTCACACTCTTTTAGCATATTAACTACACTACTAAACGATTTATTTAAAATCAAACTGGCAGAAGCGGAATCGGATAATTCAACAGCCAAGATTTGTTTTTCGACTAATTCAATAATTTTACCTGCGCACACTGTATCTTCAATACAAAATTTACCGCTTGCACCCGAACATAATATTTCAAAATCCTGGTTTAGATCAACAATATAGTCTGTTATAGCTTTAAGATTATTAAAGCAGCATACAATTAAATTTTCAGAATACTTAGCTTTAACAATTGCCTTGGATCCATTTGTAGTGTAAAGTATTACTGTCTTTCCCGAAACTATTTCTTCTGTATAATCCTCTGGAGAGTTGCCTAAATTAAATCCGTCTATCATTTTTGTATTTCGTTCTCCGCCCAGAAGCGTTTGTCCGCTGAATGCCCCGCCTGAAACTTTTAAGGCAAAATCAACTGAGTCCACCGGTATTACTTCTTTTGCGTTATTGTTAAGAGCATTAACAATAACAGTGCTGGCTCTCAGAACATCAATAACAATTGTGTTCTTACCGGTAAAGTAAAGTTCATCCGCATTATGAGGAGAAAGCAATACATTGATCTTCATATTACTTATTCACAAAAGGAAGTTTAATAATTTCCGCGGGAATATCTTTTCCGCGAATACTAAAATTTATTTGATTTCCTATTTCGGAAAATTCTTTTTTAACATAGCCTAAGGCAATTGGTTTTTCTAAGACGGGGCTTACTGTTCCGCTTGTAATCACTCCAACTACATCACCATTAACTTTCAGTTCGTAATCTTTTCTCGGAAATGCTTTTTGATCGGATATCATAGCAACTAATTTTCGTGTGGTGCCGTCAGCTTTAATTTTGACTAATGCGTCCTTTCCAATAAAACTCTCCTTTTTAAGTTTTGTTATCCAGCCCAATCCGGCTTCCAAAACATTCGTAGTTTTATCAATATCGTTGCCGTATAAACAAAATCCCATTTCTAAGCGAAGACTGTCTCGCGCTGCTAAACCAACAGGCGCAATATCAAATTCAGAGCCGGCAATAAAAAGTTCATCCCAAAGTTTTAGCGCTACATCTTCATCACCTTTAAAATAAATCTCGTAGCCAAGTTCACCGGTGTAACCAGTTCTAGATAAAAATACATCAATCCCTGCACATTTTGTTTGTATGAAGTGATAATATTCCAGGTCAATTTTTTCTTCGGTAATTTTCTGCATTACTTTTTGGGAATTAGGTCCTTGAATCGCAAGCAAAGAATAACTGTTGCTGTCGTTAACTAATTCAACTCCGAATTTATTGTTGTCATTCATCCACTTAAAATCTTTATCGATGTTGGATGCATTAATAACCAGCATAAATTCATTATCAGAAATTTTATAAACCAATAGATCGTCAACAATTCCGCCGTCTTCATAACACATTGCAGAATACTGAACTCTTCCATTGGTCAATTTTGAAGCGTCATTAACAGTTATCTGCTGAACAAAGTTTAATGCTTTTTCACCCCTAACAAAAACTTCACCCATGTGTGAAACATCAAAAACACCAACTGAATTTCGAACTGCTTTATGCTCGGAAATTATTCCGGCATATTGAATCGGCATTTGGAATCCAAAAAAATCAACAATCTTGGCACCAAGTTTAATGTGAGCATTATAGAATTTTGTCTTTTCCATATTAATCCTATTGGTTTGATTTTTTCCAATCGCTTAAAAATTTAGCTAATCCAATATCAGTAAGCGGATGATTAAATAATTTGTTTATAACATCAAACGGCATTGTTGCAACATCGGCACCCATCTGTGCGGCTTCAACAAGGTGAAGCGGATGACGAATGCTCGCAACTAAAACTTCCGTTTCATAACCGCAGTTATCATAAATGTCTATTATCTGACTAACCAAATCCATTCCCGAATGACTGATGTCATCCAAGCGGCCGACAAACGGACTGATGTAAGTTGCTCCAGCTTTTGCGGCTAACAAGGCTTGAGTTGGTGAAAAACATAATGTTACATTCGTTTTAATTCCTTCTTCCGAAAATGTTTTTACAGCTTTCAAACCTTCCTTGATCAAGGGTACTTTAACAACAATATTTTTATGAATTGCTGCAAGTTCTCTTCCTTCTTTTATAATCCCTTCATAGTCGGTTGAAACAACCTCGGCGCTGATCGGTCCATCAACCAGGTTAATTATTTCATCTAGCAGTTCCCTAAAATTTTTACCTTCCTTAGCAACGAGCGAAGGATTGGTCGTTACGCCATCTAAAATTCCTAAAGCAGAGGCTTCCTTTATCTCATCAATGTTTGCGGTATCAATAAAAAATTTCATTTATTTCTCCAAGTAACTCAAAATTATATTTAATATAGAATTGAAAATTAAAAAAAATACGCTAATTATCTTAGTAAGAATTCAATTTTATCATGCAAAATCAGCTGTGATCTCTTCACCAGATTTACCGGAATAGAACTGAAATGTTTGAGGACTTATTCTTTCATCATAATCCAGTTTCAGTCTAATAAAGTACCTAAGTTTAAGTTTTGTTAAAGTAGAAATTTTTCCTTCCTTCAAACTGCTTTTTAGTGAAGGATGAACTTTAATTACTAATGATCTTTCCTTGCCTGTCAGCTTAAATCGTTTTAACCATTCCTCAATTTCATGAACAATGTTTGATTTTTTTGTAAGCAATCCTGATCCATGGCAATAAGGACAATCCTCATGCATCGATTGAACAATATTTTGACGAATACGCTGACGCGTGATCTGCATAATTCCAAAATCTGTCATGGGCAGCAAAGCAATTTTCGCTCTATCTTTCCTGAACTCTTTCTTTAATTCATCATAAACTTTTTTACGGTTCTTATCATCTTCCAGATCAATAAAGTCAACAACAATTAATCCGCCGATATCCCTTAAACGCAACTGTCTTACAAGCTCTCTCGAGGCTTCAAGGTCAGTTTTTAGTGAGTTAAGTTCCTGCTGTTTTTTTGCCGCATACCTTCCGCTGTTCACATCAATTACTGTCATAGCTTCTGTATGCTCAATTACAATGTGTCCGCCGCTTGGCATTTGTACCCTGCGACCCATCAAACTTTTTATTTGTTCCTCAATTTTAAAAGCTTCAAAAATCGAGTCGTTATATTTGTAATATTCAATTTTTTCCAGCAGGGCAGGTTGAATAATTTTTACATAAGCTTCTATCTCTTTAAATAATTTTTTATTATCTACAAATACTCTTGAAATGTCGGGAGTAAATAAATCCCTGATCACACTTATAGTTGTTCCTAAATCGTTGTAAACAACGCTGGGCGGAGTTTTGTGTTTTACGTTTTCCTGAATTTCCGACCAGGTACTGATCAAATATTTTAGGTCAGCAACAAGTGATTCTTCGGATTGATCCTTTGCCGCAGTTCGAATAATTAAGCCGCAATTCTGGGGCAATATTCCACGCGCGAGTTTACGTAATCTGCGACGTTCTCTAAAATCAACAATCTTTTTAGAGATACCGATTTTGTTATCAAAAGGCAGCAGCACACAAAATCTACCGGGAATAGAGATTGAAGAGGTTACTCTAACGCCTTTATCTTTTACGGGCTCTTTAATTATTTGAACAAGTATATCCTGTCCCTTATGGAGTTTGGGAACAGCACGCTCTCTATTATCCCGCCTGTTGTCTTGGGAATTTGAGTCGGATGCATTTTCGTCATCATCGTCTAATGCACTTTCATCAATATCATCGGCTTCATCATCATCCAAAAGATCTTGTAAATCTTTTAGTGTTTCGCCGATATCGGAAAAATGTAAAAACGCGTCGTGTTTTAATCCGATATTGATAAATGCTGCTCTAATTCCAGGCAGCACTCTTGCAACTCTTCCCAGATATATATTACCAACCATTCGCTTTTTTTCTTGATGGTCGATAAAAAAATCTACTAAATTTCCGTCTTCAGTTATTGCAACTCTATTTTGAGTCGAAGAGGAATTAATTATAATTTCTTTTTGCATAACACCTTATAAATTTTGTGAATCTATTGCTAAAATCGGTCGTAAACTTTACTCCGATAGCCAAAATAAAACTTTGTTTTTAAACCGAGTATTGATCTCGAATATATTCTCTTGCTCAAGTTTACCGGATTTAATACTTTTTTCATGAGTCAGTATTAATTCTTCAAGTTCACTCATTGATTTAGACTTAAATATATTATCTAAAAGTGAACTAATACCGGGATAATTTTTCAGGTACCAAACTGTTTGCTTTTTTGCTCTTTCAAAAGCGTTAATTTCGCCAAATTCCTGCACAAGCAGATTGATATGTTCAATCGTAACTTTTACGACTTCCTCAATATCCGGCTCTCCCGGGTCCAGGCCCGTTTCCATGAGCGAGTTAAATCTTGAAAAATAAAATGGATTGCCTAATGCACCCCTGGCAATCATTACGGAATCACAACTTGTTGTGTCCATTAAATCTTTTGCATCTTGGGGAAAAAAACATGAGCCATTTCCAACAAGCGGAATTGAAACATTTTCTTTCACCTTTTTTAGCCAATCCCAATTGGAATCTGTCTGATAGGAATCGGAACTTGTTCGGGCATGTACAATAACTAACGAGGCGCCGTTATCTTCAACTACTTTAATTGAATCAGTGATATTAATATTCGAATGATCCTTGCCCAATCTGAGTTTTACTGAAACGGGAATTCCTTCCGCGGCAGAAACCATACTTTTAACAATTCTTGCCAATAGCTGGGGATCATCGCTTAGGCTGGCGCCCATTCCTTTGCTTGTTACTTTTTCCATCGGGCATCCGCAATTTAAATCAATTAAATCGGGCTTAACCTTGCTAAGTTCACTTACTGCTTCCCCAATTATTGCAGGGTCCCTACCCAATAGCTGCACTCCAATCGGTTTCTCATCACGCCCGAATGAGTACAAGCGGAGTGTATCAAAATTATTATTGACTACACCATCGGCGCTAACCATTTGTGTAAAGGTTAATCCGGCGCCATGTTTTTTACTGATTTTCCTAAACGGCGCATCGCTAACATCCGCCATTGGGGCAACCAATAATTTATGTCCTAAATCAAGTGAGTCAATCTTCATCTATCTTCTAAATAAACTTTTAAAATGAAAAATGCCGAACTATTAAATTCAGCATTTTTCTTATCATAATAACTATTTCGCTTCTTCTGTTTTTTCAGCTTTTTTATCTTCCAATAAAGCTTTGCGCGAAAGACTAAATTTACCGTTCTCAATTTTTAGAAGTTTAACTTGTACCATGTCGCCTTCTTTAAGAACATCTGTAACTTTATCAATTCGTTTATGATCTAATTGCGAAATATGAAGCAAACCTTGCTGACCCGGAAGTATTTCAACAAAAGCACCAAAATCCATAATCTTGATTACTTTACCTTCATACTCGGCACCAACTTCAGGTTCGGCTGTTAATCCTTTTATAAATTCTTTAGCTTTTTTTCCATTTTCAGAAATCGGCGCAGCAATATTAACAGTTCCATCTTCTTCAATAAAAATTTCAACACTAAAATCTTTTTGAATGCCCTGAACCATTTTACCGCCGGGACCAATTAGCAGACCAATTTTTTCAGGATTAATCTTTATGGAAATTAAGCTTGGCGCATACTGAGAAATATTTGGACGAGGCTCGTTTATTGCTTCATTCATAACACCAAGAATATGCAATCTGCCATCTTTTGCTTGAGCTAAAGCTTTTTCCATAATTTCGAATGAGATACCTTGAATTTTAATATCCATCTGAATCGCAGTTATACCTTTATCTGAGCCGGCAACTTTGAAGTCCATATCACCAAGGTGATCTTCAATTCCTAAAATATCGGATAGTATTGCATATTGATCACCTTCCTTAACTAAGCCCATTGCAATACCTGCAATTGCACATTTAGTAGGAACGCCGCCTTCCATCATTGCCAATGAACCTGCACAAACTGTAGCCATTGATGATGAACCGTTTGATTCTAAAATATCTGAGTTAAGTCTAATTGTATATGGAAATTTTGAGTCTTCAGGCATAACATACTTAAGCGCTCGTTCAGCTAAATTTCCATGCCCAATCTCTCTTCTGCCAGGACCAAAATATCTTCCGGTTTCACCAACAGAAAATGGGGGAAAGTTATAGTGAAGCAAGAATCTCTTCTTATATTCTTCATTCAAACCGTCAATAATCTGTTCATCGCTCTTAGTTCCCAAAGTCAAGGTTGTTAAACTCTGTGTTTCACCTCTTGTAAATAATGATGAACCGTGAGTTCTTGCGATCAAGCCTAAGTCAATTGATATTGGTCTTACATCAACCGTTGTTCTGCCGTCGAGCCTAATACCATCTTTAAGAATTTTTGCTCTCATTAAATCTTTTTCATAATCATGAAGAAGGTTTTTAATGTCTTTTATTTCATCTGGATATTTTTCTTCAAGCTGTGCAACAACTTCATTATAAACTTCTCCGGTTTGAGTTGCTCTTTCTTCTTTAGCCATGCTATTATTGACTAAATCTGCAAGCCTCTTATAACCTAATTCATGTACTTCTTTAGCAAGTTCTTCATTTATAACTTTTTCAACAACTTCCATTTTTGGTCTGCCGCATTCTTCACGAAGTTCATTTTGAACTTGAACAAGTTTTTTAATTTCGGCATGAGCAAAGTTTAATGCTCCAAGTAAATCTTCTTCACTTGATTCTTTTGACTCACCTTCAACCATCATTATTGAATCCATTGTGCCTGCAACAGTAAGTTCCATTTCACTTTCAACAAGCTGGGAGTATGTTGGATTGATAACATATTCACCGTTCAATTTACCAACACGGACTTCTCCGATGGGCTCGAGGAATGGAATATCTGAGATTGCTAAGGCTGTAGAAGCACCAACTGCCGCTAATACATCTGCATCATTTTCGCCATCGTAGGAATAAACGAAAGCTGCAACTTGAGTATCATTTCTGTAGTCGTTTGGAAACAAAGGTCTAATCGGTCTATCGATTAACCTTGCTGTTAGTACTTCTTTTTCAGTCGGTTTTCCTTCACGCTTAAAAAAGCCGCCGGGAAATTTACCTGCGGCAAAAGCACGCTCGCGGTATTCAACTGAAAGGGGGAAAAAATCTATATCTGTTCTTTCATCTTTTGAAGCAACGGCAGTAACTAAAACCATAGTTTCTCCGTACTTTATCATCACAGCACCATTAGCCTGTTTAGCCATTCTGCCGGTTTCGATATATAACTTTTTGCCGCCTATTTCTACTTCTTTGGTAATTACCATTAATAAAACCTCTTATTTTCTTAAATTCAAATTTTTGATTATAGCTCTGTATCGTTCAATATCTTTCGATATTAAATAATCTAGCAGTCTTCTTCTTTTACCAACCATCTGCATCAATCCTCTTCTCGAAGCATGATCTTTTTTATGTGCGTCAAAATGCGAAGTCAACTTATTAATTCTTTTTGTTAGCAAAGCTATTTGAACTTCGGCAGTTCCGCTGTCATTTTCGTTTTTGCCGAATTCTTTAATTATTTCGTGTTTCTCTTCTTGTGTTAAGTTCATTTGTAACTCCTATGGTTTTCGATTAAACCCCAGTATCAACCAGGATCAATTAGTTAATTTTATTAAAATCTTTTCAGCAGATTTTTTATCTAAGGCAATCTGCTCTATTAATTTTTCTTTTGATTCAAACTTTTTTTCATCTCTAATTCTTTGTACAAATTCAATCTTTACTGATTCACCGTAAATATAGTCTGCAAAATCGAATAAGTGAATTTCAATAATTCTATTTTCAGTGTCATTGAATGTCGGTCTGTTACCGATATTCATTACACCATTAAACAATTTATTTTTTAGATAACACTTAACTGCATAAACGCCTGATTTAGGAATCAGTTTATTGTTATCATTCACTTCAATGTTTGCTGTTGGGAATCCGAGCAATCTTCCTCTTTCAGCGCCTTTAACAACGTGTCCGCTGAAATAATAATTCCAGCCTAAATAATTATTCGCTAGCTCAACATTTCCGTTAGTTAAAGCATTTCTAATCTTTGTACTGCTGATTATTTCACTATCAACTTTTTTTGCTTCAACTGCCGTTACATTAAAATTTTCTTCAGAAGAAATTTCACGCAGTTTTTTTTCATTTCCATTACGGTCTTTTCCAAATTTATGGTCATGACCAATAATAACTTCCGAAGCACCAATTTTATTTACGATAATTTGTTCTATAAATTCTTCATATGTTAATTGCGAAAATTCTTTTGTGAAGTTAATTACAAAAACTTCATCTATTCCTAATTTTTCCAAGAGCTCAATTTTCTCATCCAAAGTTGTCAACAGGTTAATCTTAAACTCTTCCGAAACTACTGTGCGCGGAAGAGGATTAAATGTAATTAAAACACTTTTTCCCTGAACATCTTTTGCTCGTTCCAGCATAAGATCAAGAATATTTAAATGTCCTTTGTGAACTCCATCAAAAGTACCAACTGTTGCGATCGTAATTTTATCTTTTATATAATCAGAATTATCAGTATAAATTTTCATTAAATTAATTTTCAAAAAATAACTTGAATACTTTAGTTAACGAGTTCAGCAGTAAATTTTTCGGCAAACTCTTTTATTGTTAAAGCATCATCAACAGAATAGCTGCCTATTTCTGTTCTTCTCAATTCTTTTAAGTAACCGCCTACATTCAGCATTTTACCAAAGTCATCGGCAATCACTCTAATATAAGTTCCTTTTGAACATGTAATTTTAAAATGCACATCAGGATTATTAAACTGTTTAATTTCAAATTTTGTAATGGTCACTTCGCGCGGAGCTCGCTCAACATCAACACCTTTGCGTGCATACTTGTATAAAGCTTTTCCTTTATGCTTAAGTGCCGAATACATTGGCGGAGTTTGCAAAATTGAACCGATAAATTTTTGTTTTACAGCTTCAACTTTTTGTAAAGTTATATTACTGCAATCGTTATCTTCAATAAATTCTGTCTCGGCATCCATTGAAGGAGTGCTTTTTCCAAGTGATATAATACCAGTGTAAGTTTTATTAAGATCTTGGAAGAGATTGATTTCTTTAGTCTTTTTTCCTGTACAGATGATTAATAAGCCGGTAGCTGATGGGTCTAAAGTGCCTGCATGACCAACTTTTTTAACACCAATAACTTTTCTTATTTTGCTAATAACATCAAAAGAAGTTGGACCTTTATCTTTATCAATTAATATCGATTCACCGACTAAGAAATCGGTATTCAGTTTTCCTATATCAGCTTTGGTTATCATTGTTTATCTTCTTAAATAAATCATCCATCTTTTCAACATAATCCTGTGTATCGTCAATATAAAAATTTAATTCGGGCACACGGTTTAAATAAACTTTTTGAGCTAAGGAAGTTCTAATCATACTGCTTATATCAGTTAACTTCTTCAGTATCTCATCTCTCTTTCCTTTTTCGTAAACAGATAAATATACTTTTGCAATTTTTAAATCGGGCGTAAGTTTTACGCCTGTAACTGTTAAAAGCCCCAGCTTAGGGTCTTGTATTTTATGAAGAAAAATTAAACTGAGTTCTTCTTTAATTAAGCTTTCTATTTTTTTTAATCTGTAGGACATTAAGCTTCAAGTTTCTTTTTAGTTGATTTAATTTTATACGCTTCAATTATATCGCCAACCTTAAGATCATTATAATTATTAATATTCAAACCGCATTCATAACCTGCATCAACTTCTTTCACGTCATCTTTAAATCTTTTCAATGTAGCAAGCTCGCCGGAATAAACAACTACGCCGTCTCTGAATAATCTAATTTTATCGTTACGGGTAATTTTGCCATCCTGAACATAGCAACCGGCAACAGTACCAACTTTAGGTACTTTGAATGTATCCCTAATTTCTATTGTGGCAACAAGTTCTTCTGATAAAATTGGAGCAAGCATTCCTTCCAACGCTGATTTAACTTCATTTATTGCATCATAAATAACATTGTACTGTCTTATATCAACTTTCTCAGTTTCTGCTAATCTGCGGGCATTTGTTGAAGGACGAACATGGAAGCCGATAATAATAGCACCGGATGCTGCTGCAAGCAGAACATCACCTTCAGTAATTGCGCCTACGCCTTTATGGATTACATTAATAGTAACTTCTTTGTTTGAGAGTTTCATAAATGAATCGGAGAGTGCTTCAACAGAACCGTCCACATCACCTTTAACTACTAATGCTAGTTCTTGAACCACACCTTCACTAATTTGTGTAGCAATGTCATCCAAAGTGATATGACGAACTTGACGATAATCCTGTTCACGTTTTAGCTGCATACGTTTTATTGCAACTTCCCGTGCTTCTCTTTCGGATTCTGTGATAATGAACGAATCACCGGCCTGTGGCGCACCTTCAAAACCGAGGACTAAAACAGGGGTTGATGGCGGTGCTTCTTGAACTTTTTTACTTCTTTCATCAAACATTGCTCTAACACGACCATGATGATTACCTGCCACAAATGGGTCCCCAACTTTTAATGTACCCTTTTGGATCAGTACAGTAGCCGTAATACCTTTCCCCTTATCAAGCTGCGATTCAACAACTGTTCCACGAGCGAGCCTATCGGGATTGGCTTTTAATTCCAATAGTTCAGCTTCCAAAACAATTTTTTCGAGCAGTGTATCTATGTTAAGTCCAGCCTTTGCTGAAATTTCAACGCACTGATATTTTCCACCCCAATCTTCAACTAAAACATTCCTATCGGCAAGCTGCTGCTTAATTTTCTCTATGTTGGAGCCTGGCTTATCAATTTTATTGATTGCTATAATTATCGGCACACCCGCAGCAAGCGAGTGATTTATTGCTTCAACAGTTTGCGGCATCACTGCATCGTCAGCAGCAACAATAAGTACAACAATGTCAGTTACTTTTGCACCGCGGGCACGCATTGCAGTAAATGCCTCGTGACCAGGAGTATCAAGAAAAGTGATGTACTTTCCATCATCAAGTTTTACTTTATAAGCACCAATGTGCTGTGTAATACCACCTGATTCACCGGCAACAACATTCTCTTTTCTTATATAATCAAGCAATGAAGTTTTACCATGATCCACGTGCCCCATTATTGTAACAACAGCACTACGTGAAACAAGAGTATCTTCAGGATCTTCAGTGTCTTCAAGTAAATCAGCAGTATACTCTTCCTGAAAATCAACTTCAAAACCAAATTCATCGGCAACCAATGTAATTGTATCAACATCAAGTCTCTGATTAATAGAAACCATTAATCCAAGACCAATAAATTTTTGTATTACTTCACTAACAGAAACATTCATTAAGTTAGCAAGTTCATTAACGGCAATATATTCTGTTACTTTAAGTTTCTTTTTTTCCAGCTCAACTTGCTCTAAACGTTTTTCTTCCTCTTCAAGTTTTTCTTTTTTCTTTTTCTTCCTAGCACTTGCTCTATCGCTGCTGCCGCTGTCATCCATACTTAATAGTGTTCTCTTAATCGCAGCTTCAACTTCACGCTTATCAACTTCAAGTTTTTTTGCTTTTCTTTTTCTCTTACCTTTTGTGGTTTCTTCTTGTCCTATTTCGCCGGTTTTCTTTTTACTCTTAAGAACTTTTTTCTTTTTCTTTTTCGATTCACTGCTTTCTTCAGGTTTTTTATCAGAAGATTTATCTTCCACAGCTGCAGTCTTAGGCTCTTCCTTTTTAGCTTCCTTCTTTGCATCTTTCTTCTTGGTTGACTTGGAACCAAGATCAATTTTGCCTACAACGGTCAATCCGGTTTTCTTATTTTTTATATCAATTTCAGATTGAGTTTTGAATGTACCTGCTTCTTTTGCTTTTTCAACAGGAGCAGACTCAATAACTTCTTCAACTTCCGATTCTTTTACTTCTTTGGTTTTCGTTTCCTTAGCATCAACATCAGTTTTATCAGAAGTTTCCTCAACAGGCTCTTCAGTTTTTTCAACTGTTTCAATCTCTTCAGTCGAGACAGACTCCTCAACTTCTTCTTTGGTCTCTTCAGCAACTTCCTCTTTTTGAGATTCAGCTTGAGGCTCTTCTGCTTCCTCGGCCGCAGCTTTCTCATCATCTTTATCTGACCTAAGTTTTTGAAACTCTGAAATTTTCTTGTAATGTTTTTCAGCTGTTTCAATATCCTTTTTAAATTCTTCATGAATATCAACAAGCATATCATCAGTTAATAAAGACATATGTGATTTAACACTGTGTCCCTTTTTAACTAGAAATTCCACGATAGTTTCTGTTGCTAAATTATACTCAGAGGCAAATTTGTAAATTCTAAGTTTTTTCTTTTTCAAAGTTTCGGGCATAATTGAGTTACCTGGTTTTAGCGTTTTTTATTCTTCTTCTTCAAATTGATTCGTCAATATTTCAATAATTGATTCAGCTTTTTCTTTATCTAGACCATCAATATTTTTAAGTTTTTCAACACCGGCTGTAAGTACTTCAACAGCAGTATCAAATCTGTTTAATATTAAAAGTTCTACAATTTCCGGAGTAAGTTCATCCTTTAATTCCATTAGTTCAACATCATCTTCGTATTCTTCAAATGGTTTTTCTTCTCTTATTACTTCAATGTCGTATCCTGTTAATTTCATAGCGAGACGAATATTGACACCATTTTTACCAACTATAAGTGACACTTGATCTGAGTCGGCATAAATTGTACATTTTTTATTTTCTTCATCAAGCTCTATTTGCTTGAGTTTTGCCGGAGATAATGATCTCTGAATAAACACTAAAGGGTCATCCGAGAAATTTACAACATCAATGTTTTCATTATTCAGTTCACGTACAATTGCGTGAATTCGCACACCTTTCATTCCAACGCAGGCGCCTACTGCATCAATTCTGGAGTCAGTCGATTCTACGGCAACTTTTGCTCTTTCACCGGGTTCGCGGGCAATTGCTTTAATGTCAATTATTCCATCATAAATTTCCGGAATTTCAATTTCGAATAATCTTCTTAGAAAAACATTGTCCCCTCTCGATACGATGATAAGTGGTCCGTTTGGAGTTTTTTTAACGTCTTTGATTATTGCTCTAACAGTATCGCCTTTCCTATATCTTTCTCGTGGAATTTGTTCAATTCGCGGCAGCAGTAATTCATTTTTATTATGATTAACAAGCAGGTCGTTTCTGCGTACTTGGTAAATATCACCAACTACTATTTCGCCTACCATGTCAATATATTCGTTATAAACGATGTCTTTTTCAATTTCACGGATCTTTTGATTTAGACTTTGACGGGCGAGGTTTATTAATCTTCTTCCAAATGTGATGAGTTCAAGTTTTTCAACAAAGTCTTCGCCAATTTCAAGTTCTTCTTCGTTACCTCGTTCATTAACTTCATCTATACTTATCTCCAATCCGGGATCTTCAACAGTTTCAACAATGGTTCTTTCAAGAAAAATTTCGATGTCACCTTTATCCATATTTACAACAACGTCATATTTAGCATCGAGTCCATATTTTTTCTTGACCATTAAACCAAAAATTTCCTCAATTATTCCGCCTAAAACATCTTTATCTAATCCTTTGGCGCGAACCATTTGGGCAAATGATTCTACAATTTCGGTGTTCATATTATAGTGCCTCCATAATCAAAAACTTATTAATACTTTCGCTGATTTTATATTTTTCCAGTTTATTAAAATTTCTTCTTTCCCAAATTTAAATAACAAAGAAGAATCTTCAACTGCTTTTAACAAGCCTTCCTTTGTTATTATTTTTTCATCCTCTGAATATTCGATACTGAATTTTCTATTTATATGTTTATGATACTGTTCTAAAAACTTCAGTGGTCTTTCTACTCCAGGAGATGAAACAACCAATCTGTATTTGGAAGTAATAATTTCCTGCTCTTCAATTTGTGCTATAATTTCACGGCTGATTTTCGCACAATCAACAGTATTTACTCCATCTTTGTTATCTACAAAAATTTCGATAACCATATTTTTCGGATCACCGCGAAAAATGGAATCAATCAAAAAGTAACCATTCTGGTCAATAATCGATTGAGAGACTTCCAATATTTGATTTTTTATCGTTTTCATACAAATTGATACAAATAAAAATCGCCCTCAAGGGGCGAAATAAGAATACTAAATCTAATACTATTTTGGTCAATTTACAAGGGATTTAAAGATAAATCATAATGATTGACAGATATAGAAAATTGAACTGTAGTTTCATTAAGTTAGCTGTTCAAAATGAAATAATAAATCTTAAACTCTAAGCCGCAAATAACAAATAAAAAAAAATATCGAATATCCAATGATGAATAACGAATTATGAAGTAAACCGTATTCCCAAATTCTTACATTTGTGATTCAAAGTTCGTCATTCATTATTCGTAATTGCTTTTTATTCTGACTTCAGAGTTCTGACTCCCGCCCAACAAAACGGCGGGCAAGTCTGACTCCTATTTTAAAATCATCATTTTACGAGATGCGGAATAATCACCTGCGTTAATTGTATAAAAATATACACCCGAAGAAATTGAATTCGAAAATTGCTGGGTATTGAAGATGAATTCATGTTCCCCCGCTTCTTTCGGCTCGTTTACTAAAACGCCTACAACTTCTCCCATTAAATTATAAATAGTTAGTTTAACCTGTGCATCTGTCTTTATGGAATATTTAATCTTTGTTGATGGATTGAAAGGATTTGGATAATTCTGCTCTAAACTGTATGAAAGATTTCCAACAAAGTTTACCTCTTCAGTCGCAATAATTTTCTTTGTTCCGTCAAAGTCAATTTGAGTTAATCTATACAAAGATTTACCAATAAGTGGTATTTTATCTGTAATTGAGTAGCTTTGAACTTCACTAGTGGTTCCCCTTCCATCCACAAAAGCAACTTGCTGCCAATCTACTTTATTAACTGACTTTTCAATTCTGAATCCGTAATTGTTTAGCTCACTTGCTGTTTTCCAGTTAAGATTTACAGATGAATTTTCCACAGAAGCATTAAATGAAATAAGTTCAACTGGAACAACACCGTAAAAATAAATTTTTATATCATCAACATACCATCCATCTTCTTCAACTGAGCTATCAGACTTAAACTCAAATCTTATTAAAATTTGCTCTCCTTCATAAGCTGCAAGATCAATTTCTTCATATGCCCAGTTTGATTTTGTTCCTTCATAAACAGGCTGCCCGCTGACTTGAGTACCATTTCCTGAGCCGGCAACGGTTAAACTTCCTGCTTGAGGAATCCATGTGCTGCCGCTGTTTGTTGAGATATAAACTTGCCCGCAATCCCAATTATCTTCAATAAAATATTTCGTCCAAAAAGTTAAAACCGGTGAATCAGAAGAAGTAAGATCGATTGCATCTTGTAAGGTCATAACAACACTTGAATTACTGCTGTAATTGCCAAACTTGCTTTCGGTATATGAATTCGGAGATGAATAAAAAGATGAAGTAATAGCTTCCCATGTTTGCGTTCCTGTTAAATTCCAGAGCACTGCCGGATCGTTACTATTATCTTCAAACAAATAAACCGGTGTTCCAATTCTAATTGTTGTTGTATCCGCACTCATTAAAACTGAGTTTGAAGTAACACTCCAAACTAATTGAACCTCACTGCCAATCGCAGCGGAACCGGAAATTGCAATCTCCACGGGAGCAGCAGATGTATCAACGGTTAATGAAGGAATAGATGCTAAACTTGTTGTACTTATAACCACAGTTAAATCGGGACTCAAACTTGTTAACTCTATTGTTAGATTTTCAGCATCGCCCAGTCCTTTATTTTTTACTATCGGAGTCAGTAGAACATTATCACCGGGATTATAATGTTCAACATTTGCAGTAACACCAATTGTTCCGGCATATCCTCCTGCAACCCATGTATTATATAAATTAGGACGAAGATTTCCTTGAGCCAGCGGAAAGATTCTACTTTGACTCGGCCAGAAACCATCTGATGAAGCCCCGACTTCAAAAACATATCCGAAAATTTTATTCTTTACAGTCTGCTCACCATAACTCCAATCACGCACAGTACCGTTTGATTGATAGCCGATCGTGTTCGTGCTGTTACCGTAACCATAGCCGTTCCAAACACTCATATCGGCAGTAAAGCTATTATAAATATTTGAATCGGGTGTCTGCTCATCAGTATAGCCCCAAGGATAGATCATAACATTTCCGTAGGAGTGATAATTAATGTGAGTCTTAATATTTTTTGGAGTAATAAAATCTCTTATTGCCTGCGATTCCGGCTCTGAAAAAGCAGAGGGTCCTCTATAAGTTTCTGAAGATGGAGTTGGGCTTGAACCAATATTATCATAGCCCCACTCATAACCGAAATTTCGATTTAGGTCAACTCCATAATCTCCGCCGCCACTGTTTCTTCTGTTTTTGCGCCACATTCCGCCGCCGCTTGGGCTGTTAATTCGATTGTACTCATATCCATCGGGATTAAAGCATGGAACGAAATATATTTCTCTATTATTAACCAAATAAGTTACTTCGAGATCAGTTCCGTAATTTTCCAGAAGGTAATACATGTAATAAATTACTGTTGCCATTGATGCCGGCTCGCGGGCGTGGATCAAGGATTCAAACAATACTTGCGGTTCACTTTCTGCCACATTCGGATTGTCGGAAATTTTAACAGCCCAGATCGTTCGTCCTTCGTGCGAAGTCCCAATTGAATATTTTTGCGTAATAAGATTAGGATAATGTGCGAACATAGAATCAAGATTTGCAGTAATTTCGGCAAAGGTATAGAATCCGCCCATGGAGCCGAATGTTAAACCTTCAACACCATAATTTTCTTTGCTCTCTTTTATGATTTCATTTTTACTTTCTGTACTTAGTGCAGGAAGATTAGCATAATATTCATTCCAATCATCTATTAAAATTTCATAATTGAACTGCATCATTTTTAACTTTTCAAAATCTGAATCTGAAATAAAAGTAATAATGGAATTATCTTTTTCAATCGTTAAATGATCAAACTCTAATCCCTGTTCAACCAATGTGTTGATCTGTTCTCTGCTTTCAATAAAAATTTTTACCTGTTTGTAATTCTCTGAAAATATTGTCGTTGATAAGAAAAGGATTAAAAGAATTGAATAAATCTTCTTCATAAATTTTCCGGTTTTGTGGTTATATTTTTTTTACTCTCCAAATTGATGTAAATCAAAATAGTTAAAATTTAATTAAAGTAAAAAAGGGATTGTTGGCTGATGGTTTTTCTTGCCGGCATCTCGATACGTCCCAAACTACGGAGCTACTCGAGAACCTTACATTCTTCAACATGATAGGTGGCTGAGTAATCCCGCGGGAGCGGGATATATCGAAGCAACCGGAAATTAACTCGCTACCTGTAAATATATTTCTTCGAATAAATAAAAAGCGTAACACCGCGTGCTACCATAAACAAAGTCATTGCAAGCCATAGACTATGATTGCCGATGAGGTGATTCGTTAAATAAAATGTAGGGAGAAAAACAATCAGTGTGCTGAAAAGAAGCGAATTACGCATTGGTTTTGTAGAAGTTGCTCCTATGTAGATGCCATCCCAAATAAAACAAAAACTATTTATGAGCGGTGCAAAAATTGTCCATGTATAAAATTGGAGACCAATTAAAATTACAGTTTCATTATCAGTAAATAGCTTAACAATTTTTTCACTGCCAATCCAATACACCAATGATAAAACCGCAGCCATGCCCAAACCCCAATAGAATGAAAATCTGATAACTTTCTTCAATTTCTGATTATCTTTTGCACCGATAAAATTACCGACCAGACTTTCAGCAGCGAAAGCAAACCCGTCAACACCGTAAGCAATTATCATCCACATATTTATTAAGATTGTGTTAGCTGCTAAAATGTGCTCTCCAAACTCTGCAGATTTTGCAGTAAAAAAACTGAATGCAAAAATTAGGGCAAGAGTTCTGATCAGTATATCTAAATTTATTTGGAAGAATTTTTTGAGCGGCTGTAACTCAATTATCTTTTTAACAATTATGTGCCTTAAATAATGCTTATACTTTTTTAGGAATAAAAATATCGCAAGCAATAATCCCAGATATTGAGCAATAACAGTCCCAAGAGCAACCCCATCCGATGCCATGCCGAATTGATAAATGAAAACTAAATTTAAAACGATATTTATAATATTTACGAATAGTGCTAAGTAAAGCGGATACTTTGCATTCTGCACACCCAAAAACCAACCGTGAAAAGCATACAGAGAAAGTGTAGCCGGAGCTGCCCAAATTCTTATGAAAAAATATTCACTTGCAAATAATTCAACTTCAGGACTGCCTTTTACAATTGCAAAACTTACCGCGGCAATTAATACTTGAGCAAGCAAAAATAAAACTGCCGATGCCAGAGCAACGGAAATTGCCCTGCCGAGAACTAAAATTGTTTCTTCTTCATTTTTGCTTCCGTTTGCCTGCGCTGTTAAGCCGGTCGTGCCCATGCGTAAAAAGCCCATGCCCATATAAAGGAAGTTAAATATCATTGAGCCGACAGCAATGGCGCCAAGATATGCTACATTATCGAGATGCCCGACAACAATAGTATCAACCGAGCTGAGCAGCGGGATTGAGAGGTTGCTTAAAATATTTGGTATTGCTAGATGAAGTATTGTTTTATTCATCGTTCGAATATAATGTTCTCGCCTTTTCTGCTGAAGTTACAATTCCTCGTATCATTGATGAACTGAATCCTGAATGCTCCATTTGGTTTAAGCCTGAAATTGTGCAGCCTTGCGGAGTGGTTACTTTATCAACTTCATTTTCAGGATGATCACCTTCAGCAAGAAGCATTGCTGCAGCACCTTTTGCAGTTTGTGATGCCATGAACAGCGCATCGTTGGAATGAAAACCGATTTCGATTCCCCCTTGCGAAGCTGCACGAATTGAGCGCAGGAAAAACGCAATACCGCAAGCACACAAGGCAGTTGCCGGCACCATCAATTCTTCCTGTATTACAATTGTTTTGCCAAGATTATCAAAGATCTGCACCGCCATATCCATTGCTTTTTTATCTTCATCATCGGCACTAATGCATGTCATGGATTCCTGAATAGCGATGGCAGTGTTTGGCATTACCCTAACTACCGGAACATTTTTACCGATGTGAGATTTTATCTGTTTAACCCAGGCGCCGGAAACAATAGAATAAATGATGTGTTTCTTTGGATCAAGAACCGGGGCAATTTCTTCCAGCAAGCCGTTTAGCTGTTGAGGTGTTACGGCAATTATTATTATTCCGCTTTCTTTTAGGGCGGCTTTGTTATCGGCAGTCACCTCGAATCCTAAATTACTCCAGTGTTTTAAACTTGATTTTTGTCTTCTAGTGAGTACAATATTTTTTGCTGAATATTTTTTTGATTTTACTAATCCGCGGGCAATTGCACCGCCAATGTTGCCGCATCCGAGTACAGTTATTTTATTTTTCATTTTTATATCCTTTTAATTTAGTTCTGCGAATATAACATAAAATTAAAAAGATGAAAGGGCGAGGTTTATTGGAGGAATTACTTGCGAACCTCTGCTGTCAAGTAAAAACTTTAACCGCAGAGGGCACAAGGTAAAGATTCACAAAGAGCACAAAGATTTTTTTATTTTCTAACTACCGTATCCTCAATTCTATTTGAGAAGCATCATCTTTCTATTAATTACAAAACCATTTACATGCAGACTATAAATGTACATTCCGCTTGCGAGTTTGGAGGCATCAAATTCAAGCGTGTATTTTCCTTTGTTACGGTATTCATTCATTAGTGTCTGTACTTTTCTTCCGAGTATATCATAAACTACAATATTGACCACACCCGCATTGGGCAATTGGAAATTTATTTTTGTAGTCGGGTTAAATGGATTTGGGTAGTTTTGTGAAATATAGTAATCGCTTACAACAACATCATCTTTTACTGAAGTTACAAAACTACCATCCGATGTAAACCTAAACACATCATCATTTTGAACCGGCTTATTTGTTCTAATAAATAATGTGTCTCCATTGTCTGGTTTTATATCTGAAGAAAACTCTAATTTTATTTCATACGTGGTTCTAAAACCAGGATTTTCGTTTGGTTGTAAAATAATTGGTTCTCCAGTTTCCCAAATTCCATTTATCGTAGCTAGATTTTCCATGATTAAAAAATTTGCTGATGAATTAGTTGGTAATGACTTAACAAAAAATGGACAAATAACAGGCGACAAGATTTGATTATATGTTGTATCTCCAGGGAACAGATATGAACCATCGCTTGCCGTGTCCAAATCATTAAATATAATTGCCCAATCACCCCGATATAGCTCTGGTTGTGCAAGTGTTGCTGGCAGAATTTCAATAATAGTTGAATTTAATATGCTTCTATTAAAGATAGATAATTCCTCATTTATTGATAGTTCTTTATCAAATACTTTAACCTTTAAACCTTCAAACAGAGGTGTTGAAAGATTATCTATCAACGGGTATGAATCAATTTGGACAACACCGGTATTATTATTCTTAATAGAAAATGTTTTGTTCTCCTCATCGGCAACATTAAAAGTAATCTCGTATTCATCACCGGTAATTGCGGTGGAGTCTATTACCTCAATTTCAATTTCCGGTGTTCCGTTTCCGGTAATGTGAGTTATTTCCGGATCGACATATATTCCTTGGTGGTAGCTTATTTCAAATTCGCCGCTAGAAATTAAAGTATCGGAATTGCCATCCGAAGCGATCAAATTGAAATAGTAGGAATTTGCATTTGGTCTTTCGGATAAGTCCCAATTATACTGGAAATTTCCATTCGCAAATTGCTCATTATCAATTAAGTAGAATGGTCCCTGTCCCGCATAGTAATATTCAAGCGTGATTGATAGATTTCCATTATCTGCATCTTCGCATATCCAATTTATTTGAAGCGGAGATCTAGTCACTGTTGATTTTGTGAATGTAAGATCAACTGATAATTCGGGCTGAGCATTAACAGCGGGATTATCAATTTTAAATCTCGTATCGGAAACATCATAATAATAATTGCCCGGTTCGTTCGGATCATAAGAAACAACTCTAAGTAAATAGTTTACACCATCTTTATGGTTTTCAGTATCCCATTGATAGCTTGATGCAATTGGAAGATTTTTTTCAAGCATAAGCCAATCAGTTCCAAAGTTTGAGGAATACTCAACCGCCGCAACAGCATTTGGATCAGTCCCTGAATATTGCCAGGTAACATTAACAATTCCGTTTACAGAACTTGCCTGTTCATCCAACGAAACCTGGTAATCATTTGAACCGCCCGACATTGCTACATCATCACCAATATCACCCCAATTGTGATGGTAGTAAATATAGTCGGCATCTTTGATCATATCCATAAAATCTTCCGACATGAATATTGCCAGTTTAATTTCTGCCTGCTCTCCGGGAGCCAAACTAAACGGTCCGGTTCCAAAGTTCAAAACATTGTCGCCTGCAGCAGTAAACAGACCTGATGTGGAATCAATATCCCCGCTTAGCCATTCCCACATAAGTTCGTCATTCGCAGGTACGTTAGGGAAAGTTTGAGTATATTGAGCAGCATGAGCAGATGTAAGCCCTGCAGAGTTTGGCGTTTCCAATAATTTAAAAGCCAAATATCCTGTCTCCCTGCCACCGAATCCACCGCCATCCTCATCCCAGGAATAGAAAGTATGTTTGGAGCCTTCATAACCTGAAATTCCATTTTCGCCAATTATACCGGTTAAGTCATCCGCATAATCAGTTGCTCCGCCAATGTGAGGATCGCCGTGAAATCCAAAATATACCTCATTTAAAAATTTAGGACTTTCGTTAGTTAATAGATATTTCACAATAACAGCATCTTTCATTCCGCTGCCGAACTGATAAATTCTTACCTCAGCACTAACACCTAATCCTCTTTTAGTTGTATCGGGGAATGGAAAGTAAGGAAACTCGGCATTAGAAAAATCATCCATCACGTAATAGATTTCATTTAACCCGACAGTAACGCCATTGCCATATTCTCCCGGCCATTCTGTCCACTCCGACGGCCAAGTATTCGGATCAGTGCTTGATGCAATTCCAGCTTGATCTGGATTAGCATATCCTTCTCTCGGCAGCCAGCCCCATTTCGTATTTCCATCCGGGCTGTAATCACCTTGTAGTGGAGAAAATCTCACAAATGAATCGGACACGATTTGCAGTGTATCACCATTTTCACCTTCAACTTCAGCAGCCACTAATGGACCTAATTCAAACATATTTCCTAGTCCACGCCAAACAAAGTCAGCAATGTTCCCAAGTCTATTTGCTTCAGTAATCGACCCATAATTGAATACAATTGTGCTAATATTATTCTCACCCATTATAGATTCTTTAATGAACTCACCGCTGCCATCAATCGGCTGAGCATTAATTTGTAGAATAATTGGAAGTAAAAATATCGAAGTGATAATTTTTCTAAACATGTTTCCGCCCTATTTAAATTTCAATAACATCATTGATTAAAAGAGTTTTTTACCCGCTTAAAATATGATAAAATCTAAAGTTAGATTCAATGGATTTTTTGTTGGTGAGATAAACTATTAGAATTGTTCCTCTTCGCGGTAGTGATGTTAGATATTTTAAAATTAATCTAGAGAAGGAGTTTCACGCATAATTCGCAAAGAGCTGCGCAGAGATCGCAATAAGTAAAATTAAAGCTCTTTGCGCGGATGCTCTTTAATCCAACTTCGTAAAAAGTCAACTATATCTGTCGTTGGGGCTCCAGGGGTGTACAATGCACCGACTCCCATTTCTTTCAACGCTTTCAAATCTTTATCGGGGATTATTCCACCGCCGAAAAGCAGAACATCATCCAATTCTTTTTGTTTCATCAAATCCAAAATTTTCGGAAAGATAGTCATGTGAGCACCAGAGAGCAGGCTGACTCCAATTGCATGAACATCTTCCTGCAGTGCAGCTTCAACTATCATTTCTGGAGTTTGGCGAAGTCCTGTGTAGATTACTTCCATTCCAGCATCACGCAATGCCGCTGCCACTACTTTTGCTCCTCTGTCATGTCCATCTAATCCGGCTTTAGCTACGATAACTCTAATTTTACTTTCCATGGTTTTCCTGATTAATTTTTTACACTCATAATTCTAGATTCCGGATCGAGTCCGGAATGACAAATTTATACTAGACAAATATACTAATCAAATTCCTAAATACTCTTTTCGTTTAGAAAATACTCCATATAAACCTCCCGTATGGAGAAACATTGTTTTTGTATTTTTCTTTCCTGCTAAAAAATTCTCATTGAAAGCATAGAAGGCTTTGCCTGTATATGCCGGGTCTAATAAAACACCGTTTTCTTTTGCAAGCTTTTTAATCAATTTCAATTTTTTCGGTTCAATACTTTTATATCCTTCTGTCGAATAGCCGTCCATTACTTCAAGATTTTTATAATTTATTTTTTTATTGATCTTATATTTTTTCAAACATTCTTCTGCAACATTGATGATCATTTCTTCCATTTCAGTTTTGTTGTTGAAAACATCCACTGCAAATATTTTTATATTCCAATTATTCATGGCACTGCCGATAAGCATTCCCGCAGCAGTACCGCCGCTGCCTGCCGCACTTAGTATTGAATTTATTGACCGCTTATTTATTTGTGATAAAAGTTCAGGAATAAAATTGATATAACCCCAAATTCCCAATGCTGATGAACCGCCGGATGGAAAGGTATAGACTCTTTTTTTCTTTTTGAAGAATTGCTTTTCCCGCTCCGCAATAATTTGCAGTACATTTTTATAATCTTGCTTATTAAAATATTCGGTTTCAGCGCCGAACATTTCATCCAAAAACAAATTTCCATCTTTATTTTTATTTTCTTTTCCCCACAAAAACAACCGCGATTTTATACCAAGCTGTGCCGCAGCAATTGCTGTTGCCCTGCAATGATTTGATTGATCCCCGCCGCAGGTAAAAACAAAATCGGCCTTCACTTTTTTAGCTTCATACATCAGATATTCAAGCTTTCTAATTTTGTTGCCTGTTAATTCAGTTCCAGTGTAATCATCGCGCTTCATCAAAAAATTACAGTCGTTAAAATTAAATTTTTGAATTGGTGTTGGTAAGTTTGCAAGGTTAAGTTTGTTCGGCTCTTTCATTTCTTTATCCTTTTTGTACAGAGACGGAGGCTTACCCAAAGATCTAATTTTGTCATGCTGAACCTGCCTGTCGGCTGACAGGTTGATTTCAGCATCTGTTTTTGAACTATATTCTAATTGTAAGATTCCGAAATAAATTCGGAATGACATTCCTAGGACAACCCTCAGTTCTAAATTAAGATTTCGGTTTTATAATTCTGCTGTAATATTTTCTTGCAAGGTTCAAATCTTCCGGTGTATCAACAGAAAGACTTTCATATTCAGTTACAACAATTTTAATTGGTATTCCATTTTCGAGCATACGGAGCTGCTCAAGTTTTTCAAATCTCTCCAAATCTGTCGGAAGTGAAGAAGTAAATTTGAATAGTGCCTCGCGCCTAAAAACATATAGTCCAATATGTTTATAAATTTCTCCTTTCGTTATCCGTTCCAAATTTGTGCGGGCATCTCTAATAAACGGAATCGGAGACCGTGAGAAATACAGCGCCATATTGCTGTAATCAAAAACTACTTTCGGTATTGATGGTGATTTGAGTTCCTCGACAGTTTCAATTCTTTTTGCAAGTGTCGCCACTTCAACTTTTTTGTCGAACAATAGCGGCTCAATAGCTTCATCTATCATCTTCCCGGGGATGAAAGGTTCATCGCCTTGTATGTTTACAATTATATCAGCATCCGGATTGTCTTCAGCAACAAGTGCAATTCTATCAGAACCTGTGGCAACATCCTTGGGAGTCAGCTTTACGTTGGGGCAAAATTCATTTACAATTTTATAAACCTTTTCGTCATCAACAGCAATTATAATATCATCAAGCAATTTGGATTTTTTTGCACTTTCGTAAGTATGCTGTATCATCGGCATGCCGCCTATTTTGGCAAGCGGTTTACCCATTAATCTTGTTGAAGCAAATCGTGCGGGAATAATTCCTAATATCATGTAAGTAGTGGCGTATTAATATTTTAAGTGAACATCACAATTATTTTGACTTAATTACTTTCGGAACTTTAAAATATTCGTCTGTTTTATCAGGTGCATTTTTTAATGCTTCGTCACGATTTATTGACGCGACTAATTTATCTTTTCGAAAAACATTTTTCTTTTCAATCGGATGTGAAAGCGGTTCAATATTTTCGGTATCCAATTCATTTAGTTTATCTATGTAATTTAATATTTGATTAAACTCATTTGTAAAATCATCCAGCTCGCTCTCATTAAATTCTAATCGCGAAAGTGATGCAATATATTTTACTTCATCTTTTGTAACTGACATTCTTATTCCAAAACATTATTCAATAATTATTGTTAAAATTTTCTGAAGTCCATTATTTAAATCAGTTAAGATTACTTCAGATTGCTCGCCAGCATTTCCGATAGCCTTTACTTTAGCTTTATTATTTTCTTCGGTCAGTGTAAGTTCCACAACTACCTCATCGGTAGTTATCCATGTGTAGTAAGGAATATTATCCGCTTCAAATGAATATGCCGTAAGTGTTCTTGTCAATCCCGGGAACATTGTTAAAGTATCGAAACCGGCAGGATTTGTTGAGCTTGAATTAATATAAAGCCCGGGTTCAGCATCATAAAAACCCCCGCTTAAATACGCTGCTTCAATTTCAGTTTTACTCCCTGAAAGAACATTATTTGCAACAGAAATTTTTAATGTATGAAAATCATTATCACGCTTTGGACTATCATAAACCATCCAATAAAAACCGTTTATTAAATTATGTAGGATGGACTGTGTTTTAAGAAGTTTCTGCTCAAGCTTCACACTATCATCGGAGAAAAAATGTTCTTTATTCCCCATTAAACTTAACGCAAACGGATCGAGATTTTTTCCTAATCCAACTGTATAAACATTTTTATTTTGAATTGCCTGAAGGACTTCATCAAATATAAATTCTGATCTATTGTCAGCATGAGCAGTTACAATTACAAGTGCGGACTGTTCGATCATTTCTGTTGCATAGCTTTCGGTTAGTTGTGTTGCACCTGTTATCGCGGCGCCGTTCAAATTAGTTATTTCTCCATCAGGTTCAATTCCATTTATAGCTGATGTTAATTCACCTATGCTCTTTGTGAACTGCTGAACCAGTTCGACATTTTCAGAAAATTTATATACAGCAATTTGCTGTTCTTCAGCGCGATTATTGACAAATGCGATTGCAGCATTTTTAATCTGTTCAAAATTAATTTGCTCATCAAAAGTATTATCAATCATTAAAACTGTTTTTAACGAGTAGTTGATTCTATTTCTTTCCTTAAGTTCCGCATACGTTTCAATTGGCGATACATCAATTCCATCTTCTTTAATTCTAAAATTATTTATTGAGTAATTTGGAATTCCCCTCCCATTACTATCCAATGCATGAAACATAATGTTTATATCATTAGGTGAACTGATGTAAATTCTTTTACTCTCTAAAAGAGTTCCGTCAAGTTTTGTGAACTCCGGTTTGGTTATGAAAGTCCAAACATCTCCTTCCAATATATTATTTTCATCTTTCGATACTACTTTCCAAAAATACTGGGTGCCCGGTTCAATTCCATAAATATCATAAACGAATGTTTCTAAATTTTCTGCATATAGTTTTTGCGGAGGATTTTGCGAATCAACATATAGATCAAAATTAAAAATGCCTTGTGCCTGCCATGATAAGGTTAAAATCAATTCTGTGCCGACGGCATTATTTTTAGGAATTGGATTGGATGGGACTGATGGATTATCCTTTTGTGGATCATAATTTCCATCTAAAGAACAACCGGAAATAAACAATATGAATAGGGAAAGTAGAAATAGCGCACTGCTTAAACGGCATTCCACTTTATTAAAATTTTTATTGAATTGAGTTCTCATTTCGAGTGTTAAAATAACTCATATGATATCAATATTAAAGAAAATTTATTATTTCTTTTGAGCTAAAGATAAAATAAACTCTGTACGCTTTTTTATTGAAGGATGACTGTATGAAAACCACTCAACTAAAGGATGCGGTTCGCGGTCACCTAAATTTTGGTCGGTTAATTTATCAAGTGTGTTTATGAAAGCTTCTGTTTTTTCTGTTGATTTTATTGCGTATTCATCAGCTTCATATTCAAATTTTCGCGAAATTGCATTTGAAATCGGCGATTGAATCAATCCGATCAGCATTCCCCACAAGGTTAATATTGGTATTGCAGCGATTTGTATCCGGCTCGTAAAATTAAACCAGGACAATGACAGATCATATAAAAACGCAATAAGAAAAAATGTTAAAAAGCTGAAGGCGGTACTGATAATAATATTTTTTACAATATGCTTGTGTTTATAGTGACCTAGTTCATGAGCAATAACGGTTTCAATTTCATCATTTGTGTAGCTTTCAAGTAAAGTATCTCCGAGTAAAATTCTTTTTGTTTTTCCTAATCCGGTAAATGCGGCGTTTGCCTTTTTGGTGTTTTTACTCATATCAAACTTAAACACATTCTCTACTTTCATTCCTACATTTTTTGACAAAGCTAAAATTCTTTCCTTCAAATCATCATTATCTAATGGTGTAACTTTATAAAATAATGGCAGAATTATAACAGGGACAATTTTTGCAAGCAGCACTGAAATGATAAAAAGTATTATGGAAAAAGGGAGCCACCAAAGTGCGCCGAAAGTATTCAACGCATAATAAAATAAAAGTAAAATCGGCAGTCCAATAACTCCGCCAACCAATGTGCCTTTTAAGTTTTCCCAAGTCCATTGCAAAAATGTTTGATTGGATAAATTATATTTATGCTCGAGTACAAATCCGGTGTAAAAGTTTACAGGGTAAAATAAAATTGATGCAGCAACACCAGTGACTATCACGAACAAAATGAAAAGTAAGTAATTGTTCGAAGTGAATTCGGATAAATATTTTGTTAGTCCGGTGCTATACCCCAGCCAAACAAAAAGTAAGATAAAAATAAATGATACAATACTTTTCCCAATTCCAAAAGCGAGTTTAATGTTGTTATATTTTTTTGCGTTCATAAATCTCTAATTCTTCGTTCAAAAAAAAAGGCAGTGAAAAACTGCCTTTTGCATAAAACTAATATAATGAATTTACGACAACTTTATTTTCTCTGCTGCTCGTTTTTTATTCATCTCATAATAAATTTGCTTTTGTTTTTCTTGGTAAGGACAATTATCATTTTTTTTAATTTTGGATTTCTGTGAGTTCATATAAGGACACTTGGTTTTGTCTGCACTCTTTTCAACAGATTCAACTTTTGAATGAATTTGACTTAAGTATGGACAATTAGTTAATGCATTTTTTGAGGAATTGCTGCTCTCAATTGAAGTTGAACTATTTCCTAATAATATTATTGATAATGTTGCTAAAACGATAAAAGCTGATATTTTTTTCATCTTTTTCTCCTTTTATTTTATTAACACCTTTCGTCTTAATATAATTCCAAGATATGATTTTTTTTGAAAGAAAAAAGGGAGAAGTAAAAAAAGAAGCCAGGAGTCAGAATCTAGAATAAAATATTATAGCCAGTAAAATCAATTTAGCGGCTTGGCGTCTTAGCGTGCAATGCTTTTACGATAATTGAAAACAGAAACTGCTAATCACGCAACGGCGCAGCGACGCAGCGACGCAAAGAAAATAATTAAGTAAAAAGTGAGAGTTTGAATCCAGATGCCAGCATCATGTCACCAGCATTCAGCACCTAGATCAATTCAAATGCTGATTTATTAAGCCAGCCAACTTTGCCGTCGGATAATTTTATTTTTGCCCACTCTTGCAATTCGTCCTCCACGGAAAATTTTAATCCTTCGTGAATTACAAATGCATCTTGACTTTTACTATCAGGGGAAACTTTTACGGTTATTGTATCGGTAACTAAAACACCGAAATCTTTTGAAGTTTCTCGATTGACGCGAGCAATGAAGAGGAATACAATAAAAATTAAAGCAATAAAATTCATAGAGCCGAAATAAAATGAAAACCTTTGGAGCCTCCCGCTTTTGGTTAAAAAGTAAATACCAATAAAAATTAAAAGAGAGATATAAAAAATCAAAACAACAGCAGCCCAAGCACTTACGGATAAGAATGTTAATAAACTGTTCCACCATTCAACAAGAAAAATTTGCGGAACATATTTTATTCTATCAACAATTCTCGCCTGAGCAATTTGCAGATTATATTTTATGTCTTCATCAGAAGGATCTAATTTTAAACCGCGCTCATAATTTAAAATCGCTCTACCAATTTCACCTGTACGGTAATATGCATTCCCAATATTAAAATATAATGCTGCACTCACATAACCTTGATCGGTAAGTTGTTTATAAACGGTTAGAGCACTGTCGTATTTGCTTTCCTGATAAAGCTTATTAGCCTCGTTCATCATCTCATCGATAGAAGACGCATTAGCTGTAAATGTGACAGCAAATAATAGAATGATATTTACAAATATTTTTTTCATTTATACTTTTTAATTTTTCCTTGTTTGCTATCTCTTCCCTATCAACGAATTCTCCAACTCGATAATCACACTCAATGCTTCATCATACATTTCTTTTTCCGCTTGACTGTTCTCCGCCTTTGGAGCAAAACGAGCGAACTCACATTTCTCAGAAATTGATTTTACTCTGGAGACTAATTCATCCGGAACACTTTGAGTTTGCAATTCTGAAATTGCCCGCTCTTGTGTGAATTCAGATTTTTGAATATTTAATTTATCTTCAAGATAACCGAATACTGCTTTGGAAGTTTCTTCATAAAATTTTGGTTTATCGCCGCTGTCAATTGCTTTCTTGGCAATTTTCAACTTTCCGCGCGCGGCTTTTTCTGCTTTACGGTATTTAGTTAACTGAATGTTGCCGGTTAATTTATCCTGTCGTTTTTTTACTCCAAGTGTAACCAGGAGAACTAACAAAGGTGCAAATGCAAAAATCCAAAACCAGCTTTGAATTAGTTTGAACTCACCTTTTTTCCGCAGATCAAAATTTGATGTTTTTATAAATCGAATATCCTCGCTCAGGAACTTTATATCTTCCTTCGAAAAATTACTGACAGAAGGATCATATCCGCCTTCACCCTTTTTTACGTTAATAGTAAAAGGTGATGATCTTTTTGTAACGTATCGTTTTTTAGCCGGATCAAAATATGAGAATTCGACAGGAGGGATTTCTTTTATTCCCGGAATTCTTGCAATCGCTAAATATTCAACTGATTTGCTGCCGCTTACAATATTTTTTCTTGAAATTGATTTAGATGATTTGGGATCATATTTCTCAAAGCCGTTTGGAAGTTCAACCTCTGGAACACCAATTAATTGGATGTTACCGTTACCCGAAATACTTACCTTAAAAGTGATAGCCTCATTCAGTTCTACATCCGACTTATCCAGCACAGCGCTAAAATTGAAATCGCCGACAGCACCCTTAAAAGTTACGGGGACATTATTTTGCGGCAGCGGTTTTACATCTACATTAATTGAATTTGACTTTGCTACATACTCAATAGTTTCGGAACGCCCGAAAAATGAGTCGTTAAAAAAGTCATCGAAAACATCACGGCTGTTTCTTCTTTTTTTAATTATTACAGGAACTTTTAATTCAAAAGGAGAAACGGTTAGCTCGCCCGATTTTGTTGGGAAAAGTGCAACTCTTTTAATTTCTGCCGCTCTAAATCTCTCACCATTATACATCTCAATGTTAAAAGCAATATTGTTCGATGATTCCAAATCCTCTGCCCAAAAACCTTCATTGGCGGGCAGTTTATTTATTTGCGGAGAAGAAATATTTAGTTTCGTATAAAGTTTATATGAGACTGTGATCTGTTCACCCTGATAAACTCTAGTCTTACTTGGTATCGCTCTAATAAAAACATTCTTTGCGAGTTCTTCATTTGAAATTCCGCCGGTGGTATTGCCTTCACTTAAATTGCCAGTTGCCTTAGCAATTGAAATAGAGATCGGTTCGGAATTAAAAACTTTGTCTTCGTAATAAATTGAAGCTGATTCAATTTTATATGTACCTAATTTTACACCAACAACTATGTAGGAATAAGTTATAGAAGCCGACATTTGACCATTTATAAATTGCATGCTGGTCGCCTGGTTCGGACCGCTTAAAACTTTTAGTCCTTCGAAGTTCGGCGCTCTAAAATTTTTTACTTTATTGTAATCGCCGCCTGAAAATTCGAAGTACACCTGGAATTTTTCATTTTGCCCGACGGTTGTTTTATCCACGGAAGCTTTAAACTGCTGGGCATGCAAACTAATCCCGATGAAGAATATCGAAAGAATGATTGCCTTGATAATATTTTGAATTTCTAATTTCATTTATAAATACTGCTTGCCTGCTTTTACCAATCTTTTTCTTTTTGAATTACTTTAGCTTTTCTCTTGCGCAGTTTTTTCTGCAGATCAGATTCATCTTTTTTAAGTGCTTCTAAAATTCGTTCAGCTTCCTCTTTGGAAATTTCATCCTTCGGTTGAGGCTGCTGTTGCTGCTGCTGGTCTTGATTCTGATCTTGTTTATCCTGTTGATCCTGATTTTGTTGATCTTGCTTATCCTGCTCTTCTTTTTTATCCTGTTTTTGCTGGTCTTGATTTTGCTGCTGATCCTCCTTTTTCTGATCTTTGTTCTTATCCTGATTCTCCTGCTGATCCTGCTGCTGTTTCATCTGGTTTAAGGCATAAGATAAATTGTATTTCGTTTCGAGATCATCCGGATCAAGTTTTAGTGATTCGGCATATGCTCCGATGCTTTCTTTAAACTTTTGCTTTTTCAAAAACGAGTTGCCGATATTGTGTAGAGCTTTGGATTTTCTATAATCATCTTCAGTTAAAGTGTAAGCATTTTTAAAAGCCTGCAATGCTTCGTCATACCTGCCTTGCTTGTAAAAGGAATCGCCCAAATTAAAATGACCTTCAAAAGCATCGGATTCTTTTTCCAATCCTTTTTTAAAATTCACTTCAGCTTCGGGAAACTTTCCTTCTTTATATAGTTCAACACCCTCATTTATTAATGATTTTGAACTTTGAGAAAAATTTAAATTTGCCGAGAACAAGACAAATGAAAGGAGTAAATATTTTATTTTTTTCACGCTCATAATTTTCTGTTATAATTCTGATCTTTCAATTTTCATTAAAAATTTTGATTTATTCGATGACACCAACAACTCAAATATTAATAAAAGGAATGCCGGAATAAGCAAGTAATGAAACCGATCTTCATACTCGGTAATTTTTGTGGCACCAAATTCCGATTCTTCTATATTTGCAAGATCGTTATAAATTTTATCTAATTCATCAGATGTATTTGTACCTCGATAGTACTTTCCGTTTCCAATTGACGTAATTTCCTGCAAGGTTGTTTCATCTAACTTTGTTAAAACCACTTCACCTTTATTATCTTTCTTAAAATCCGTGCGCACTCCTGCTGAATTATAAATCGGTATCGGCGCGCCTGAAGGATCTCCGAGTCCGATAGCATAAATATTTACACCCTTACCTGCAGCGTCTTCAACTACCGATTTTAATTGACCTTCGTGATCTTCACCATCAGTTATTACAACGATCGCTTTTTTTGTTTCTACTTCTTCCTTAAATGATTTCATCGCAAGTTCAATAGCTGAGCTTATTGCAGTACCCGGCTGCGGAACGGATGTAACATCAACGGCGGATAGAAATAAATTTGCGGCAGAGTAATCCGTGGTTAACGGAAACTGCACGTATGCCTGTCCCGAAAACACGATCAAACCAATTCTATCACCCTGCAGTTTTCTAATTAATTTTGATATTTCAAATTTAGCTTTATCAAGCCTGCTTGGTTTGATGTCCTCCGCAGTCATACTCAAGGAAACATCGAGCAAAATGTAAACGTCAATTCCAACTTGCTTTACTTCTTCAATTTTAGATCCTACTTGCGGATTTGCCAAAGCAAAGATCAATAATATTACCGCAATTAATAATGCAACAAACTTTAATCCTGATTTAGCGCCGCTTCTTTTAGGAAATAAAACTTTATGCAATTTTGAATTCGCAAAACCTTTTAAAAGTTTTACCTGCTGTCTCTGTGTAAACCAATAGATCAAAATGATCAAAGGTATCAGATACAAAAAATATAAATATTCACTATGTGCAAATCTAAACATAAGTTTTCTGTCTATTAAAATTTACGGCAGTCTTCTTAAATAAGTTCTTGCCAACCCAAATTCAAAAAATATTAAAAACAAACCTGCGCCTGCCCAAGCATAGAACAACTCTTTTGCTTGACGGTATGAAGTTATCTCGACTCTTGTTTTCTCAAGCCTGTCAATTTCAGTATAAATCTCAGCAAGCTTATTATTATTTTCGGCTCTAAAATATTTGCCGTCTGTAATTTCCGCTACTTGCGTTAATGTTTCTTCATCAATTTCTACGGGCACATTTTGGTACCTTTTGCCAAATGGTGTTTGAAACGGATAGGGCGCTTCCCCTTTTGAGCCGACACCAACTGTATAAACTCGTATTCCAAATTTAGCGGCAATTTGTGCGGCTGTTATCGGATCGATCTCGCCGCTATTATTTACACCGTCAGTAAGTAGAATCATCACTTTGCTTTTCGCTTTGCTGTCTTTCAATCTGTTCACACCATTTGCCAATGCCGTGCCGATTGCAGTACCATCTTCGATCATTCCGCTTTCGATCTGTTTTAATAAACCGCGTAAAACAAAATAGTCAACAGTAAGCGGACATTGTGTAAAACTTTCCTTTGCAAAAATTACTAATCCAATTTTATCTGATGTCCGACCGGAAACAAATTCGTCAATTACGGCTTTTGCAGCTTCAAGTCTGTTTGGTTTAAAATCTTCGGCGAGCATACTGCCGGAAATATCAAGCAGCATTGCAACATCAATTCCTTCAGTGTAAATATCTTCGCCGGTTGAAAATGTTTGAGGTCGAGCTAATGCAATTATTAAAACGGTTAACGCTAACATTCTTAAAACAAAAGGAGTATACCGCAGCCGTTCTTTTAATGTCGGCTTAATACCATCGAATGCGCCTAAACTAGAATAAGCAATATTCGGAGTTGAAGTTTTATTCTTTTTCCAAAACCAAAACACCAGCAGCGGAATTGCAATCAATAAATACAACACATAAGGATATGCAAATGTAATATCGCTAAGCATTTACATTCTCCTCTTCAATTAATTGTGATTCCACTGGAATTGTTTGACGAACGATTGAATTTGCCTGTTTCATCATCTCTTCATTTACCGAAGGCATTGGCTGAAACTTTGCAAACTTTACCAGATCAGCATTGCTTAAAAAATCTCTTGTTATATCAAAAATTGGTTGAGCTTCTTTTACATTTTTTAATTTATCAAGCACTTCTGTTGATGTCATTTCCAAAGCGTAAAAATTAAAGCGGTCTTCAAAATATCGGCGTATAATTCCGGTTACCTCTGAATGATAATCCTTAACCTTGCCCTGCTGCCAAAGTTTTTTCTCTTCCAATTCGCTTAAATGTTTAAGTGCAATTCTGTATGGAGGAATTTTTACAACAACTTTCTGAACTTCTGTTCCCGCTCTTTTCTTTTTATAATAACTGTATAAATAATATAGCGCTGTAAGAACTAAAAAAAATATTAAACCTATAATTAGCCAGAACAGCCAATCAACCGGGTACTTAATGGGAGCTTTAACATCCTGAATATCCCCTTGCGGATTTACTTCCATTGTTCGAACCACAAGTTCAACTTCGTTTGTTTTTATCTCACGCGGAATGTCATCACCGGCTACAAAATATTTTATTGGAATTGAAGGAATTGTAACGCCGGCGGAATCATATTTTGAATAGATGACATGATACAATTCTTTTATTTGTAAGTCTTGCTCTTTCCGCTGAATGGGATATTCCTTAATAAACTCTAAGACTGAAATCGTATCTTTAAGTGAAGGCATTTCAGTAGTGATCTCTTTATCGTAAACAACTTCAAGTGTGTAATGAATATAATCACCGACAATATATTCGGTTGTATCTGTTGATGCAAAAACACTAATTGACTGCGCATGAATTTGAGCAGAAAGAATTAATAGGAGTATTCCGGAAATAAAAAATAATTTTCTTACCATCTCTTCTCGCGCATCTTAAAAAATTTAACTAATGGAGTTACATACGATTCACCGGCATTAATTTCAATTGCATCCAGCCTGCTCGTTGAGAACAATGATTTTCTAAAAGCTTCACGCTCGGCAATTGTTTTTGTAAATAGTTCTTGAACCATTTTACTATTGCTGTCAACGTATCTTATTCTACCGGTTTCAGTGTCCTGCAATTTTAAAAGTCCGGCTTTAGGAATTTCTTTTTCACGCGGGTCTTGAAGTACAAGTCCGATCAGATCATGCTTTCTGCCTACAATCTTTAAAATCTTTTCGTAGCCTTCATCAATAAAGTCGGAAACCAGAAATGCGATACTTTTCTTTTTAATTGTATGATTAAAATACTCCAAAGCTCCGCGGATATTTGTCTTGTTCCCTTTCGGTTCGAAAGAAAGTACATCTCTGATAATTCTTAAAACGTGGCTGCGACCTTTCCGAGGCGGAACAAATTTTTCAATTTCGTCAGTAAATAAGATCAATCCTACTTTATCATTATTACGCATTGCGGAAAAAGCAAGTATCGCCGTAAGCTCTGCCGCAATTTGCTGTTTCGTTTTATCAACACTACCAAAAAATTGCGAACCGCTCATATCAACTATCAGCATTGCGGTCAGTTCCCTTTCCTCTTCAAATATTTTAATGTAGGGATGTCCGAATCTTGCGGTTACATTCCAATCTATACTTCTAATATCGTCACCAATTTGGTATTCACGGACTTCAGAAAATTCCATTCCTCTTCCTTTAAAAACGGAATGGTATTCACCGGAGAACACTTCGTTTACAATACCGCGTGTTCTAATTTCTATTTGTCTTACTTCTTTTAAAAGTTCTCGTGTCGTCATTAATTCATTTTGTAATTATTACGTTGTCTCGAAAGCCAAAATAAAGGCTCTATTTTTCAGATTGTACTCACACAACTACTACGGTACTTCAACTTTATTTAGAATTTCCTGAACAATGTTTTCTGAGGTTATATCTTCAGCCTCAGCTTCGTAAGTCACTGCAATTCTGTGCCGTAATGTATCCATGCAAATTCCGCGTACATCTTCGGGAATTACATAACCTCTTCGCTTAATAAACGCCATTGCTCTTGCACCCAAAGCCAAGTTAATTGTTGCTCTCGGCGAACCGCCATAGCTGATCAGATCGGTTAAATTATCCAATCCGAAATCCTTTGGCTGGCGTGTGGCGAAAACTATATCAAGTATATATTTTTCTATTTTCTCGTCAATATAAACTTCATGAATAAGTTTGCGGGCATTTAAAATTGAAGCAGGTTCAACTACCGGATTAATTTTCTGTACAATGCCGCTAATATTCTGCTGCATAATTTGCAATTCTTCTTCGCGACTTGGATAAGTAATTTTCACCTTCAGCATAAATCGGTCAACCTGTGCTTCGGGCAAAGGATATGTTCCTTCCTGCTCGATAGGGTTTTGTGTTGCAAGCACGAGAAACGGTTCTTCCAGCTTAAAAGTTTCCTTACCGATAGTTACCTGGCGCTCCTGCATTGCTTCAAGCAAAGCACTTTGAACTTTTGCAGGCGCACGGTTGATCTCATCAGCTAAAATGAAGTTAGAAAAGATAGGTCCCTTTTTGATCGAAAAGTTTCCGTCTTTTTGATTGTAGATCATCGTACCGATTAAATCAGCGGGCAGAAGATCGGGAGTAAACTGAATTCTTTGGAATTTTGCATTCATTGAAGAAGCAAGGGAGTTGATCGCAAGGGTTTTTGCTAAACCGGGAACGCCTTCTAAAAGTATATGTCCGTTTGCCAGAAGCCCGATCACTAACCTTTCCACCATTCCTTTTTGCCCTACAATAACTTTACCGATTTCACGGAAAAGTACATCAATAAATTCACTCTCTCGTTTTATTTTTTCATTAAGTTCGGTAATTTCCAAATCATTCCTCTTTGTTTAATTATTTAATTCTTACAATTTCAAATCGATTTAACAAATCAATATTTATAATGTTTCAATAAAAATCTGTTAATTTTTGTTAATTTCTATTGTTTTTTAAGTTACAATTTAACCAGCAACAAATATAACTTTTTTTGAATTTTATGGGAAATTTAAATTAAGGGCAGGTATTACTTTAGGCAAACCAATTCAAAAAATATAATTCGTGCAATTGCCTGCCGCAGGCTGGTTCGTGGCAAAGAACATTTAACCACTAATTACACAGATTAAATCGAATGAAATTGAAAATTCAAATCAATAATCTTGTCATTCCGGCATGTTTAAAGCCGGAATCCAAATTTTTAGAAATTAATTCCTGCTAAGAAATTGGGGGCCTGCCTATAAGCAGAAAAAAAGAACATTGACTTTTAGTTGGTCTAAAAACTCAGCTAAAAAAACACCTTCGCAACTTTTAGTATTCCCTGCTTCCAAGGTACGCGGTGGGATATTCCGGATGAATTTTCAAACGTATGCAGATTATCGAGATACCATTTATAATTCCTAACAAGTGCATCCTGATTTGAAAATTTTGGTTTGTAGCCGAGTTTTTCTTCCGCCTTCTCAATCGAAACAAATGAATCTTTCGAAGCGGTTTCGTAAACCCATTTGTATAACGGGGAAAGCTTTAATGCTTCTAATATTCTTAGTGTATAGATAATCGGTTTTTCGGGCAGGCCTTTAATTTTTTTTCCATGTCCCGCATAATCAAGCACAGCCTGGTAATCTTCCTTCATAGTGGCAAATTCTTTTGCGCCAATGTTGAAAATGTCGTTTACGATTTCTTTATCGAGTTCAACACATTTATAAATTGCAGCACAAAGATCTTCTACATCTAAAAGCTGATAACGATTTTTACCGTTCCCGATCATTGGAAAGCCTTTGCCGTCTTTTGCCCAATCATAAAAAAGTGCAAACACGCCTAACCTTTCCGGACCAATAAATGATTTAGGACGAATTATAGGAACGCAAAATCCTTTATCGCGCAACTTTAAACATTCTTCTTCCGCTTTAATTTTTGCTTTTCCGTATGGACCAACACCGTCAAGTTTGTCATTTTCATAAAGTGGATGATGATCGGGAATACCGTAAACCGCGGTGGATGAAATATGAATAAAACGTTCAACATTATGTTTTTCTGCAGCTTCACATAAAATTCTTGTTCCGTCAATATCGGTCGAAAATATTTCTTCCGGGGTATAAAGCGGAAGTGCCGCCGCTGTGTGAATTACAATATCAATCCCCTCCATAGCCTTATCAACAACTTCGGGTTTTCTTATATCGCCTACAATGATTTTAGTTTTTCTCTTAACATCTTCATACGTAAAATCCGCAATATCCAGTGAAGTAACACTATGACCCCGCTCCAATAAATATCTAACTAAGTTAATTCCTAAAAATCCGGCACCGCCTGTAACCAAAAAATTCATTATTCTTTCCTATAAAATTCTCAAAAATGAAGTTCAAATTTAACAAAATGAACCTAACAAATGGTATAATTAAAGTTGAAATTGTAGCATTCTAAATTGAATTTTTATATTATATTTACACTCGATAGTATAAAATCATGAAATCAAAAAAATATATAGCGGAGGACAAATGTATTTTCAAAAAAAAATTACGGCAGCAATATTTATTATGCTTGGATTGTTATTCCTTTCAGCAACAAGTATTACAGCACAAGATACATTTGAAGGAAAAGTAAAATTTAAAGTAAGCGGCGGCGATTCCGACGAATCAGCAGTCATCGATTATTTTATTAAAGGCGACAAAATTAGAATGGAAATGGGACAGCAAGCAATGGGCGCTGTTGTTATTTTTGATCCCACCACAATAAAAATGCTGATGACTTCACAGGGAATGTACATGGAATACCCACGCGATATGATGACGGGGCAGATAGATAATGACGGTGAAGATTACGAAGGATACAATGAAGAATATGCGCCAAAGATTACAGGTAAAACCAAAGAAATTCTGGGTTATGAATGTAAGCAATGGATCATGGAATCAGAAGAAGGTAAAATTGAGATGTGGGTAACCGATGAATTAGGATCTTTTGTGCCGATGCAGGGTCCAATGGGCGGCGAAACTCCGGAATGGCAGTCTCAAATTGCTGACGGAAACTTTTTTCCTATGCTTGTAATTGTTGATGATGACGGTGAAAAAGTTAGTGCTTTTGAAGTGATAAGTGTAGATAAAACAGATGTAAGTGATGATTTATTTACTGTTCCAAAGGGTTTGAAAAAAATGGATATGCCGTTTAAAATGAACTAAGTGGAATCTTCGCGCTTATTAAAGTAAATAGATTTTCTATTAATGAATTAAATAAATAAATGGTACAACTAAAAAAAACATTTCTGCTTAAAAAAGAATTAAAACTACTAGATGTTTTTGCAATTGCTACCGGTACGACTTTAAGCGGCGGATTCTTTTTACTTCCCGGTTTAGCTGCTCAAGAAGCGGGGTCTGCTTTAATACTTGCATATATTATTGCAGCTGTACCATTGATCCCGGCAATGTTCAGTATTATTGAATTGGCTACTGCAATGCCCCGAGCCGGGGGAATTTATTATTTTTTAGATAGAGCATTAGGACCCTTATTCGGAACCATCGGCGGAATGGGTACTTGGTTTGCATTAATTTTAAAAGTGGCATTCGCACTAATTGGAATGGGTGCATACATTTCGTTATTTATTCCCGGACTCCCAATAACTCCTATCGCAGTTGGGTTTGCCCTTTTGCTTGGAATATTAAATGCATTTGGAGCAAAAAAGAGCGGTAATCTTCAAATTCTACTCTTAATCGGATTATTATCAATAATTGCAATTTTTTTAGCCGGGGGTTTGCCTGAGATCAACTACTCACATTTTGAAGGATTCTTTGACTCCGGGATGGATTCAATTTTTGCCACTGCCGGATTGGTGTATATCAGCTATGCGGGATTAGCTAAAGTAGCAAGTCTATCGGAAGAAGTGGTAAATCCCGACCGCAACTTGACCGTGGGGATAATAATTGCTTTAGGGGTCTCAATTCTGATCTATATTTTAGGAACTTCGATAATGGTTGGGGTATTGCCAATTAAAGAACTTGCGGGAAATTTAACTCCCGTTGCCAGTGCAGCAAGAACATTTTTGGGAGAATTCGGTGTTACTATTTTATCTGTTGCCGCATTACTCGCTTTTATTTCTGTAGCAAATGCGGGAATACTTAGCGCTTCTCGCTATCCTATGGCAATGAGTAGAGATAATATTCTACCAACATTATTTAAAAAACTTGATACTCGAAGCATTCCAATATTTTCTCTCATTTTTACCATCATCTCAATAATAGTTTTTTTAGTGCTCTTAGACCCAACCAGAATTGCTAAACTTGCAAGTGCTTTTCAGCTACTTATGTTTGGATTAGTATGTTTCGCTGTTATTGTTATGAGGGAAAGTAAAATTAGCTCCTATGATTCCGGCTATAAGTCACCATTTTATCCATGGACACAAATATTGGGAATTATCTCACCGCTTTTCCTAATATTCAAAATGGGATGGCTTCCAATTTTATTTTCAACTGGGCTCATTCTAATCGGAGTTCTTTGGTACGTTTACTACGCGAAGGATAAAGTTCAACGGACGGGAGCAATTTATCATTTGTTCGAACGGCTTGGAAGATCTAGCCAGGCGGGACTAGATATTGAACTAAGAGGAATATTAAAAGAGAAGGGATTACGAAAAGAAGATCAGTTTGAAGAAATTGTTATGCGCAGCTATGTGATTGATCTTGGTGAACTTACGGAATTCGAAAATGTAGCCCATCAGGCTTCTAAATTTTTGTCCGAGCATGTAAACTACTCTGCCGAGGAGATAAAAAAGCAATTTCTAGAAGGAACGCGGATTGGCGCAACACCCGTTACACATGGCGTAGCATTACCCCACCTAAGAATTGAAGGACTAAAACAATCAGTAATGGTATTAGTAAGATCCAAAGGAGGAGTGCATATTTGCTTTAACAACCCTCTTAATGAAAACGATAAAGAGGAAGAAGAAATTGTAAACGCGGTTTTCTTTTTAGTAAGTCCTCAGTCAAACCCGGCACAGCATTTAAGAATGTTAGCACAAATTGCCGGAAGAGTTGACGAAGATACTTTTGCAGTTGAATGGGAAGCAGCGAAAGATAGTAATAAATTAAAAGAAGTTTTACTGCATGATGAAAGATGGCTGTCGCTTTCAGTTAAACCGGAAAAACCTGCAGGTAAGCTTATTGGTAAAAAATTAAAAGATTTATCATTCCCTATTGGGTCGCTTGTGGCTTTAATCAGACGAGATGGAATAAATATTATTCCCAAAGGCAAAACTGTTATTGAAGAGGGAGATAAACTAACAATAATTGGTGAGATCGGATCAATAAAGGAAATTGAGAAAAAATTCAGCTCAAAAAACGACTTGGAAAGAATGTAACACATTCCCGTTAAAAAACAAATGTTCTTGAATATTGATTGTTCAACTTTTTAGTTATACGTTGTTTTTAGGATAGCACAACAAAGAGAATAAGTTTTAATTTTTATTAAGTGTAAAAAGTTAATTGATGGAATATTCTCTATTATGAAAAAACCACTACCACTCATATTATTACTGGCTTCTCTGCTGCTTTTTAGCTGCGGAAAGGGAGGCAACAATTCCCAACCCGCAAATAGCTCCTCTGATCTGGAACAAATAAAAAACAGGGGTAAATTAGTTGCACTTACAGGCTATAATTCCTATAGCTATTTTGTTTACCGCGGGCAGCCAATGGGATTTGAATATGATCTGGTTAATCAATTAGCGGAAAGTCTGAATTTAAGTTTAGAACTTGTAATCGTTAAAGATATAAATAAGATGTTTGAAATGCTTAACAATGGCGAAGGCGATATAATTGCATTTAACTTAACCGTAACAAAAGACCGCGCGGAAAAGGTAAGTTTCACAAAACATCATAATACAACAGTTCAAACATTAATACAGCGCAAGCCCGATAATTGGCGTGACATGAAACTTCATGAAATTGAGGAAACATTAATTCGTAACCCTATTGATCTTGAAGGCAAAACTATTCACGTGGAATCAGGTTCTGCATACATATCTAGGCTGAACAATCTTTCAAATGAAATTGGCGGTGATATAAATGTAATTGAGGCTGACCCTGACTTAAATACCGAAGATCTAATTGAAATGGTTGCCGCCGGACTTATCGATTTTACCGTTGCGGATGAAAACATTGCCCGACTGCACCAAGCGTATTATTCCAACATTGATGCAGAAACAAAAGTATCATTACCTCAGCGTATTGCATGGGCAGTGCGCAAAGGAAGTGACGATTTTTTACATACTGTTAATTTTTGGCTGGAAGAAATGCAGAAAGAACCTGCTTATTTTGTTACATACAGGAAATATTATCATAACAGAAATGAATTTAAAAGCAGAATAAAGAGTGACTTTTTCCTAAGCCGCAGTGGAAAAATTTCTGAGTATGATGATCTACTGAAAAAGAATTCAACAAAATTGGATTGGGACTGGAGGCTTATTGCATCTCAAATTTACCAGGAATCTCAGTTTGATCCAACCGCAAGATCATGGGCGGGAGCGCAGGGATTGATGCAATTGCTGCCTAACACTGCAAAAAATTTCGGGGCTAACGATCCCTTTGATCCCGAGCAAAGTGTCTATGCAGGAATTGAGTACATGGCTTGGCTTGATAATTATTTTACGAAATATGTTCAAGACCCTGATGAAAGAATTAAATTTGTACTCGCATCATACAATGTTGGTTTTGGACATGTAGAAGACGCAATTAGATTAGCAGATAAGTACGGTGCTGACCCGCAAAAGTGGGAAGGAAATGTTGCGGAATACCTGCTCAAAAAATCGAAGAAAAAATATTATAACGATGAAGTTGTAAAAAACGGCTACTGCCGCGGTGTTGAAACTGTTGATTATGTTGAAGAAATATTCGAACGGTTTGAACATTACAAACAATTCATTAGTGCCTCAAGCAATTACATCCAGAGAAAACTCCTCGCATTTATCGCATCCCAAAACAGATAGTTCATTTCCCTGGAAACGGAATTCACAAATCAGAAGAATCTCCATGTGCGGTAAATAACATTCCCAATTAACGCTTCAAAATTCTGTTTTATTTTTGAAAAGAAATGTTTTATCTTTTAAAAGATAATATCATGCCTTTAGGTTTTATGAGAATTCCATTGAGTCATGATTCAAAACGACATAATTGCATAGGTGTTTTTCAGTAAAAATTTGAAACATTTTTTGCCATTCTCAATAAGAACGAATAGTAATGATATACCGAATGAACTTACCATGTATCAAGAAAATAAGACCGAAATACAGTCTAAACACATATACCATTAACTACTGATTGTATAATTGAATGATATCTTTCTAAATGGAGGTTCAAATGCATAACAGATTCAGCGTTACTTTTTGTTTATTTCTTATGCTGCAAACAGCATCTCTTTTTTCACAAGACATTGTTTCAGAAAAATGGTACGGCGGTCAATACAACGACGAAGGCTGCGACGCGGTACAGATGGATGACGGCGGATTTTTAATTACAGGGATTTACCAGGAATCATATTATAATGATATCTATTTAATAAGAACGGATATTTTCGGCGATACACTGTGGACAAGAACCTACGGTGGATCTTCATGGGATAACGGAAGATCAATAGTCAAAACATTTGACAATAACTATCTTATTGGCGGAAGAACATTTCTTAGCGGCAGCACTTCTTCAGGTTTGGCTTGTCTTGTAAAAGTTGACGAGAACGGAAATTATATTTGGCAAAATAATTACGGAAGCAGTAGAAAAGACGGTATGTATTCTGTCATTCAAACATCCGATTCAGGTTTTGTTTTTACAGGGCAATATTACTATAACGATATTTGGGTACTAAAAACAGATTCATCCGGTACAGAATTATGGTCAAAAACTTTTGGATTTGAAATTGGTTATGATATTATCGAAACAATGGATAAAAACCTTTTGGTAACCGGGGCTGCCGGAAGTCCAAGTGATATGTATATAGCAAAATTGAATTCAGCAGATGGCGACACATTATGGACACTAAAACTAGGCGGGGCAGGCAGGGATATAGGTTTGTCAATTTGTAATTCTTATGATGGCGGATATTTAGTTGCTGGTCAAACTGCATCGTTTGGTGCCGGAGGTAATGACATTTACTTAGCTGAAATAACCTCAGAAGGCGACACAGTCTCCACTAGAACTTTTGGTTTGGGAGGAGATGATATTGGATATTCAATTTGCCAAACACCGGATAGCGGTTACATAATTTGTGCATCAACTAATTCAATCGGTGCTGGATTAAATGATATATATTTATTAAAGCTCGATGCAAATCTTGATACGGTCTGGACTCAAACTTATGGCGGGGAAGGTAATGAATGGGCGTGGCAAATATTATGTAGCAATGACAGTAACTACGTTGTTATAGGGACGGACGACGGGGACGTTTACTTTTTGAATGTTCGTGAAAGCAACCTAACAGATATAAATACACCGGGTGAGGATTATTTGAAAGTCCCGAATAGTTTTGGTCTGGCGCAAAACTTCCCCAACCCCTTTAATCCAAGTACAAAAATTAGTTTTTCAATTCCCCAAGCTGCAAATGTTAATTTAAAAATTTATGATCTGCTGGGAAGAGAAGTAGCTGAATTAATAAACAAAGAAATGAAGCCCGGCAGCCACTCAATTAATTTTAATGCAGGAAATCTTACCTCGGGAATGTACTTTTATAAGATTGAAGCGGGAGAATATTCCCAAACAAGAAAAATGATACTTATAAAATAGCGCATCTATTAAATAATAAAAATAAATTATAGCTGCTTTTCTTTTTCCGATTAGCGGCTTTTTTTACATAGCGGTACCCGAATAGAGAAGCTGCATTTCTCATTCCCGTAAGCAGGTATCCAAAACTAAAATAAATTTGTCATTTGGCAGGTGTCACGGTCGGACCGTGACACCCCTCGAATGCTCAACCCACAAACTGTCATTCTGAATCCCGTTGTTAAGGGATGAAGAATCTCCAACTCTACACGAAAATAACCACAAAAAAATCCGTATAACTACTGATTTATTTTTAAAGGAATTATTTTATCTTTAAAGCGATAATATCATGCTTTTATAATAAGACGGGCGGTTTCCTCAGAATGATATTACGATTAAGTTTCTTAATATCATGAAATTAATGACGGTTTTCAGTCGTCATATATATAGTTAGGCAGTTGCAGGATGAAATAGATGAAAACTAAGATGAAGATAACATTCATTGCTTCATTTTTCTTGATACTTGTAGGGTGCTCTGCAATTAGTGAGTTACACTACTTGTATGTTGATTCCGCGAATGTGGGATGGCAAAAAATCAATCAGCGGGATTCAACCGAATACTACATCTTTGAATGGGATGAATTCTACTTCTATGGTGAAAATATTACTATTAGAGTTGAACCGAAAATCGATTTGGTATGGCATCATAGAGCGACTTCCATCTATGGTAATTGGAGCTGGGTCGGTCCAACGCCACTCCCAATAATACCACTTTGGCTTGATCCAAAGTATGATGAGAAGTCAGCTAAAGACGGTAACTTACAAGTAGATATTTTTATATCAAGCGTTGAATCAAGCTCAACAATTCGTCTCTTCGACACAAAGGTGATTTATTGTGATACTGACAGCGCCCTTAAACCTTTAATCAAGTCTGCAATCAAAGTTAGCCCTAAAGAGCAATGCGACATCATTGATCTCAGTTCGGATGAACAACATTTCACGATTGAATTTGATCTAGCTTACTTGAATATATTTAAGTCGATTGATTCACTCACATTCGAATTCCCAAATGTGCAAAATGTGCGTGGTAGTGAGACCATTCCGCGAATAGTATTCAAGAAGGAACATGATACGACGTACTTGCCCTTTATCTTTGGTGGCTGATAATTACCGCAATTGCCTAACCAGCAGTGCAAGGCGACAGCAATTGCTGTTTGGCGTTTTATAAATTTTTAGGTTTGTTCTGCTAAGCAAGTATTTTGTTAAAGTTAATTACTAAATAATAAATTGTTCTAATTTTTAATTTACGTTTTTAAAACTAAAATTTTATTATTGGCTGCGCCTTAACTGCGCCGCCGTTATGTGTTGAGTTATAAATATCATCTAAGGAGTTCTAGTAAATGAGAAAGTCAATGAAACGAGTGATTATATCGGCGATAGTAATAATTTTGGGTTTGAGCAGTTTTAGTTTTGGACAAAAAGAATTCATCAATGTGAATGGAAAAAAGGTTGAAATATTCACAGCCGGTTTAGAGAACAACCAGAAGGATAAACCAGTAATTGTATTCGAAAATGGTATGGCCAGCAAATATGGTAATTGGGAAAATGTGATTACTGAAGTATCAAAAACATCCGCAATATTTTCTTATAACCGACCAAGAATTGGGGAATCTGAAAATGATAGCATTCCCCCAACCACAAAACATATTGTAGAAAATTTAAGAAAGATGCTTTTAGAAAAAGGTCTTAAGCCACCATATTTGTTAGTATCACATTCTTTTGGCGGAGCGTATATAAGAAGTTTTGCGTCATACTATCCGGATGAAATCGCCGGACTTATTTTTGTCGATCCAATAGATTTCACAAAAAAGAAAGGGTATGGAGATCTTCCATATTTAGAAATTGGATTATCGCAGCATCAAATCGATTCAATGTTTGCAGAGCCCTATGATAATTTCAAAGAAAAACTATATGCCGAAATGCCGAATTTTTATGTTGAAGAAGTGAAAATATCTTCACAATTAAACGCGACAGAATTTAAAGAATGCAACAGCACTCCATTGCCAGATTTGCCCGTTCATTTTATCATGGCGGGGGGTTATTCGGCTGAGGGTGATGATAGAGGAGAAACCATCTTTGATAAACAGAAATTATTCCGAATTAACAACAACCTAAAGATGAAACGCTGGGTAGCATTATTTGATCCGTTGAGATATGGAAAGTTCTTTTACTGTTCTAACTCTGGCCATTATGTTATGAAAGATGATCTCCAAACAGTAATCTCGAGCATTAAGTTGGCTTTGATCGACTATGATAGAATTCAAAAGGAGAAAACCATCAAGGAATAATATTATCACACATAACCAGCTTTTCCACCTTCATTGTTATTTTAGGCGGAGGGGTGAAAAGCAACGCCGTTAGGCCAATTTTTGTATAATATTGGTATAAACAATCATGGAAAAATATACTCAAGTTCCGCCAGTTTTATTAGCACGAGCAATATCTTTGTTCTTAAAAGGAAATGTAACTTTTTCAAAAGATTTGGATGGATCCACATTGAAAGAGGAAGAAGAAAATTTTTTAATATTTCGTAAAGTTATTGTAACTAATAAAGACAGAAATACTCAAAATCAATCTGTTATTTTGAAAGTTATTTTCCATTTTAAAAGGTTCACCTTTAAAGTAAATCGATTCCTTTCCATTATCCCAATACCCTTCATAATTGCTCAACCTGGATTTAAATCAAAAACTTGGATGACGGGGAGAGAATCCGGTACTTTTTATGGTCTTTATGAATGGGACAATCTAGAGAATGCTAATCGTTACCTAGATTCACTACCTCTAAAGTTAATGAAAAAACGAGCAATACCCGAAACATTGAAATTCAAATTTATTGAAAATAATAAAGGTAACTAATTGGCCTAACAATGGTATCAACCGGACCCTTACTTCGGACGATGAAATCGTCCTTAGCGGTTCCTTCAAACGTTACGGGCCGGTTAAACCAACGCCGTTAGCAGTTAAATAAATTCAATAGATATTACAACAAAGTGCGCATTTAATAAGTCTAATAATTATCATAAATTTAAATGGGATCTACATGTCAAGCACTGTGTTAAAAAAGATTTCTGCTTTAGTTTTATTCGTCCTTCCAACAATTTTATTTCCGTCAGTTTATTTTTGTCAGCAGAGTGATTCATTAATATCAAAAGTAGAAAATGGGTTATTGCCCTACGTATTGATCGAAGGAGAGCCAACGTTCAATCTGCTGGATAGGATGGATCATTACAAAGTGCCGGGAGTAAGTATTGCAGTAATAAAAGATTTTAAAGTTATATGGAGCAAACAATATGGCTTTTTGGATTCTGAAATTCAGAATCCGGTAACGGAAGAATCAATATTTAATGTTGGTTCGTTGAGTAAAGGTGTTGCAGCGTTAGCGGTATTAAGTTTAGCAGAAGAAGGAAAGATCGATTTGAATGGAGATATCAATCAGCAATTGATCTCCTGGAAAATACCCGAAAATGAATTTACAAAACAAGCAGCAGTTACACCCCTGCTGTTGATGAACCATAGCGGCGGAACAATGTTTAGTCCGGGTATTGCTTATTTAGCTGATAATTTTCCTACTAATCTTCAAATACTAAATGGTGAAAGTCCTTCCCAAACAAAATCTGTGATTGTTGACAGAATACCGGGAACAGAATTTCTATACTCTAATGCAGGGTATTCTATTTTGCAGCAGCTTACTGTTGACGTGGAGCAAAAATCATTTCCTGAAATTGTAAGAGATAGAATATTTCAGCCTCTGGAAATGAATAACACTACATTTCAGCAGCCCTTGCCGGAAGAATTAATAGAAATAGCTTCTGCCGGTCATATGGGTAATGGTTTACCATTGGCTGCTAAAAGATATTTTTTCCCAAATATGGCTGCGGGGGGATTGTGGACAACTGCTTCTGACTATGCAAAGTATATCATAGAACTCCAGAAATCCAATCTTGGTAAATCAAATAAAATAATTTCACAACAACTCACTAAGGAAATGTTGTCGCCTCATGTTTCAAAGCAATATGGTTTGGGTGTTTTTATGAGAGAAATGTACGGAGAAATTAATTACTTCGGTCATCTTGGGGACAGCAGAGGTTTCTTTGCAGGTTTTGTATCACATTTAACAGATGGTTACGGCGCCGTTGTTTTTACTAACGGACAAAACGGGGCAAATATAATTCGAGAAATTACAAACGGTATTGCCAAAGTATATGGTTGGGATAAATATCTTCCTGAAGAATATAAAATTGTAACTATAGATGAATACAATGTTGATAAATATTGCGGTAGATTTTCCATTGGCTCGGATGAATATTTTGAAATAAATAAGGAGCAGAATAAATTAGTTATAAATCGATTTGGTGATGCACAATTATTTTATGTTGGAGATGGGAAATTCGTTACTAAATTCAGATTAGGAGATCTTCACTTTAATTATGATAGTGATAACAATATGTCTTCTGTAATTTATAATTTTTCAGATAAACTTGGTCGATTTTTAAATGAACCTATAACTTGTTACAGAATGAGTGAAGGTGAGAAAATGCCCTTTGAATTTGTAGATGAAGGCAATACTGATGCGGCTGTTAATTTGTACCGCAAAATAAAAAATGATAATCCTTCGGATTTCTATGTCTCTGAAAACCGCTTCAACAGACTAGGATATGCCTACTTGGGTCAAAATGAATTTGAAAAAGCAATTGCAATTTTCAAACTAAACACAGAATTTTATCCGGAGTCAGGAAATTGTTATGACAGCCTAGCCGAGGCATTTATGAATAGCGGCGATAACCAGCAAGCTATTATTAATTATAAAAAAGCACTGGAGTTAAATCCGAATAATCAAAATGCCGTTTTGAGGTTAAAGAAACTTACAGCAGACGAATAAAGTATGCCGGATTAAAGTCTAACAAGTTGCGCTAGTAACCACGCCGTTATAACCTATATGACAAAGATTATAAAAATTGTATTTTCTAATAAACTCTGATTCTGCTTTTAATGGATAATAATAAGAGCTATGATTTGATATTTATTGGAACTGGTTTGGGCTCTTTTAGTTAGCATGTGTCAATCTTAGTATTAAACATGCGCCGCTCGGATGCCTACATGATTTATTAAAGAACTGTAAATGAGCGAATGTAATAGAAAATAAAAATTCAGGTTACATGAATTTTATGTATTATAAAGCAATGATAACAAGGTAATTCATTAAATAACGGAAAGGATCCAACCCATGGGAGATAAAGGCGGTAAGAAAGACAAGGACAAAAGTCAGAAACAGAAAAAAAGCAAAGAGACTCAAAAGAAAAAAGAAAAGTTAGATAAGCAGCCGAAAAAAACTCCATAACTGAAAGTAGTCTTTGGTTGTCTGACATTTTGTGTAATCGACAGCATTGCTGATGAGCAGTGTAGTATAATTAATTAAACCCGCCCAACGAGATGGCGGGCAGGTTTTTGTAACCGGCTTGTACGGTTAATCAGGTGTCACCGTACGAACGTGACACCCTCATAAGTTTTACTTATTCGCAACCTGAATTCCAAGTCCGTGTTCCCTAACTGCAATTTCAATCAAGTCTTCAAGCTCTCCTTCAATATGAACAAAAACTACTTCTTGATCAGATACGGCAACTACGAACATTTCGCTTAGTTCATCAACCACTTCACTTCTTATAAAAACTGTTGCTATCTCGTTTCTATCGCGGCTTTTAACAATGTATTGCCATCCCTTTTCACTCATCAGATCTGTTAGTTCAGTTATAACCGAGTTGCTCAATTTTTCGCTAAATACTTCCTTAATATCATAAACACCTACCTGCACCCGCTTTATCTGCCGAAGCATCTCATCAACAGGTTCATCTGTTTCGGCAAAACTTACAAAAAGTGATGCAAATGAAATTAGTGCGGGACCAATGCTCAACTCAATGTTGCGGTTTACATCTATTTCAATATTCGAAAGAACATGATTACGTACAGTCCTGAACTCGCCGTTTACTCCAAGACAGCCGGTAAAAGATAGACTAACGAGAATAAGTGATCCAACCGCTAAAAATCTTTTGATCTTCATTTTATCCCCGCTTTATTTTTTACCATTAATTTGGTCAAGTGCCGGAATATCGAACTTGGCTCCGAGTTTACCAATTGTTTCCAAATTTATATCGCCTACAATATTTACAAACACAGCTTCCCCGCTGCCGTCAATAGCCATAACTACTAATCCGTAAATGTTATCCGATCTATCAGTTTTAATGTAAACGTAAGCCGATTCAGATTTGCTTCTCGATTTTACGATCCTGTCCCATCCTTCGCCCATTAAATCTTTATCAACAGATTTTACTTTATCGAATAATTCGCTTTCATTTTTTGTATTTACCTCAAAAGCGTTCACGCGAATAAGTTTTAATCCGCCGATAAGTTTGGAGAGATCCTCGTCCTCATGCTTAGTAATTTTTGAAACCATTCTTAAAAGATGGTCTTCTAGGATCACCTCGGTCACCATTTCTTCAGTTTCAAAATTTGCCAGGTTTCCAAAGTTTACATAACCGGGTTCATCTGAGTAGTCTTTCTTTTGTGCAATCACTGCTGTACTCAAAAATAATACAAATAAAACAGCAAGTTTAGTTAGAGCTTTCATTTTTATCTCCTTCAATAAATAAATCGTTTACTATGTTAAATCCCTTTGAAATTGGTTTAGCCACACGGGCAGTCAATATTTCATCAGTTAAATTTGTTTGTGCTTTATTAAAAATTTTACTCACAAAGTATAGAGATTCTTTTACCTGCTTATCGGCTAAAGCAATCTCCTCCGGAGTGTAATTGTATTGATATTCATTTTTGTTAAAAATAATTGATGCTACTATTGCAATGACCAAAATGGATGCAGCAGCCGCTGAAATAATTGGTCGGGTAAACAATGCAGTATAAAGATCGAATGCGAATGATCTTTTATCTTCCTGTATAACTCCAATATTCTGTCGAACCGAATTCAATAATTCATCCGGGCACTCTTCCAATTTAATTGAATGTGCTGCATTTGCGGTTGCTGAATATTCATCAAAAAGATTTTTCACTTCCGAATATTTACGCACAAGTTTTTTAATTTTCATGCTATCAATAAAACTCGCATCGCCATAGGCAGCGGAAATAATTTTATCCCGCAATTCCTCTGTTATTTCAAATGACTTCTTGGCGTTCATAATATTTTAATTCCTCTTGTAATTTTTTTCGAGCTCGCATTAAATAAACTTTTACAGTATTGATGGGCAGATCGAGAGCCTTGCTTATTTCTCTATACTTTAATCCGTGTAATTCATAAAGAACAAAAATGCTTCGTAGATTTTCAGGTAACAGCTGTATCTTTTCCTGAATTTTATTCACCATCATGTTTTGATGTGTTTGATTATGCGGATTGCTTTCTTTTTCGGCACCCGCCAAATTTTCTACGAACTCTTCATCAATTGAATAAATTCTTTCCACGTTTATTTTTCTCTTTCTTAAATAATCAATACAAAGGTTATGCGTCGTTTTCATTATCCAGGTTTTTGCCGATGTTAACTGAAACCCGTTAATATTTTTCCATATTTTTATAAGAACTTCCTGCGTAACATCGTCAGCATCCATTCTGTTTCTCAGCATGTAAAACGAGTAACCGTAAATGTTATTCTTGTACTGCTGAATTAAAAAATTGTATCTCGTATTCGTTAACATCAATTCAAATTTTGTTTTCTGCTTTAAAGACGAAAGTAATTGGGAAATTGTTACAAGTTATTAATTTTATTTAATTTTCTAACGTCAGGTGAATACTTAAAGGACAACTACTCTTCTTATTTCAAATTTAAATTTATTATTATTTTGTTATTAAAGCCGATATTCTTTAATTTTCTACTGTCGTATGCACTAGTATATGGATAACCCACACCACATATTTACGAATGATTGAGCTTTTAAAAGTAATTGCTGACTAATAAAAAAATTTCCAAACTAATATAAGTTCGAGGTTCTAATGAAAAAAACTTTACTACAATCAATATTTCTTTCCCTAACATTTCTTCTAATTTTTAACGGTAATCTTTTTGGGCAGGATAATTACGCATTCTCTTATGCAGGCGCGAGAGTTTGTTACAACGTTAATGACGATGCCGCTTTAGATTTAACAGGTGATTTTACAATTGAAGCATGGGTTTACCCTACTGCTACATCAACTTTTTACATTGCTGAAAGACCCGGCATATTTAGATTTTATATTTTTAACAGCGGCGGTGCGGTTGTAAGATTTGATACAGGTCCCAGTGCTACAACCAGCATTTCTTCAACTGTTTTAACACTGGACACATGGAATCATGTTGCAGTTTCGCGCACAGATACCGTCACTACATTTTACACAAACGGTGTTGCAGGCGCAAATGCAAACATAGCAATTTTGGCCGGCGATGTTGGCGTTAACATTGGCGCTGCTTCTACATGGTCATCAGGTTCAGTGTTAAACATGTTTGATGAAGTTAGATACTCAAATATCGGACGCTACACTTCAGATTTTACAATTACAACAGCCCAAGCATGGTTAGGCTCTGATGCTAACACAGTTTTCTATTTTAGATTTCAGGATAATGCTTTGTTACCTCCTGCAGATGATGGTCCTTTAACTTTAGCAACAACGAATGGTCCGACGACAGGTACAGCAGGAATGATGACTCTTTCAAACTATGTTTTGGATAATACATTACTTCCGGTTGAATTGACAAAATTCGCAGCAGTTGTAAGCGGCAGTAGTGTTCTTCTAGAATGGGTAACAGCTACAGAGCTAAACAATTACGGCTTTGAAATTGAAAGATCAATGGACGAACAAAGTTTTGAAAAAATTTCCTTTGTTGAAGGCAGTGTTAATAGTACTTCCGCAAAATCATATTCATACACAGATAAATTGAATAATGCAGGTAATTATTTCTATCGTCTAAAACAAATTGATCTGGATGGTTCTTTTGAATACAGCAATGTTATTGAAGTATCTACAATTGCTCCTGATAATTTTGAAATTTCTCAAAACTATCCTAACCCATTCAACCCAACAACTAAAATTGAGTTTAGAGTTCCTGTTCAATCCAATGTAAACATAAAAGTGTACAATACAATTGGTGAAGTTGTTGCCGTATTGTTAAACGACCAGGTTGAAGCAGGTAATCATACAGTTTCATTTGATGCTTCAAACCTTCCAAGCGGTATTTACATTTATAGAATTGAAAGTGAAAATTTCTCACAATCAATGAAAATGACTTTGCTTAAATAGGAAAGAGAATAAAGTAGTTAGTAGTTTGAATAAAACTTTAGACTAATTACTGAAAAATAAAATTTTTCAAAACCGCCTTTCATCTGTCTGCTGGTTGGCAGATATAATGATCGGCGGTTTTTTATTTTTGTTTAAATAAATTTATTGATATAAATATTCGTCAATCATATATTGAGTTATAAATATTCTCTGCCGAAATTTTTCTACTCCCCTTTTTACTTCAGTCAATAATTCTGTTTAACAGAATTAAATAAATAAAAATATTCTAAACTTTTAACCTTTAGGAGGTCACGTGTTTAGGATTCTGAAGTACATACGTTTAACAATATTCTTTCCTTCATTAATCTCATATCAAATCTCAAAAATTAATTGTGCTCGCAAAAGCATTGGATTCAACTAACAATTAAATGTTGATGGTAATTTAAAATTAAAATAAATGAGAGAGCAAAAAATGAAATATCAACATTCTAATATTCGTGCCGCCTTCTTCTTGTTCATAATTTTTTATTTTGTTATCAACAGTATAATAAGAGCTGAGGGTTGGCAGTGGCAAAAACCTTACCCTCAAGGGAATGCTCTAAAAAGTATAAGCTTTGTGGCTACAGTTGCAAACAGAGGTTTTGCCGTTGGGGATCTGGGTACAGTAATATTTACTCCGGACGGCGGCACCACCTGGGAAAACATTGACATCGGCACTATTGAAAATTTGAATAGCGTTTATATGCATGATGATATCATGATATTTATTGCTGGTGATAATGGGAAAGTATATTTTTTATTCGACGAAGATTCAACAATAGTCGTAACTGAACAATTAAGCGGAACAACAGAAGACCTTCATTCTATAACTTCACACACAAATGGATGCACTTGGATAGCAGGTGATAACAGGACAGTCTTGAGATCAACTGATCTGGGTGTGACATGGACCAACCGAAATCCTCCTTTTAGCTTCCATTATAATTCACTTCATAATATTGAATGCACTACCGCTTGGGCTGTAGGGCTTGATGGTTATGTTGTTACCTCTACCGATTGGGGAATAAGCTGGACCTATATTCCGACTCCGACAGATCACCATTTATTTGCAATTGATATCGGCACGTTCCAGCATATACGCGCCGTTGGTAATGCAGGTACAATGATTTTAACGACAGACTCAGGTGCAACCTGGACAGTTGAAACAACCGGTACCACACAAACTTTATATGATGTTTATAATATTGGATTCGCAAGATCTTATGCTGTTGGAACTCAAGGCACAATTTTAGAATCAACCGATGTAGGAGCCGCATGGGAGCAAAGAAATTCAGGCACAATATCAACACTTTATGATGTTGAAGGAATTTTCGGGAGTGATGAGATGTATGTTGCAGGTCATTATGGCAACGTACTTAAAAACTCCGGAGTAGGAACTGATTTTGAACTAATGACCGGAGAGACTAAATATTTTTTGGGCGGAATTGAATTTGTTGGCAAAGATACCGGCTGGGTAGTTGGAGGTGAACGCGGTTATGGCAGTGATGGAATTATTATGAAAACTTCTGACAGTGGTCAGACCTGGGATGAACAGCTTACGAGCTACAATTTATGGAATTTGGATTTTGTAAATGCAATCAGAGGTTATGCAGTTGGAGAAGATGGTGAAATTCTTGTTACAAATTCCGGTGGAACTGGGTGGATGGCTCAAACAAGTCCCGTCAATTCAGATTTATATGCAGTTTCATTCGTTGATGAAAACAAAGGATGGATTTCCGGTCGATATGGAGAGATACTTCATACCACTAACGGCGGCATTACATGGGTTAAGCAAACAAATATTGACATGAATCCGTTGTGGGGTATTCATTTTGTTAACGAATATAAAGGCTGGGCGTGCGGTTTGGATTCTACGATTTTACATACTGCTGATGGCGGCGTTAATTGGGGTAGGCAAACTCTAACAGTTTCTGAGGGCGCAACTTTATTTGATATATTTTTCATTAATGAAATGAGAGGTTTTGCAGTTGGCTCCGATGGAGTTATATATAGAACCATTGACGGCAGTCAAACCTGGTACGACGTTGAAAGCGGTACAGACGAGACTTTGCTTTCTATATACTTTATTGATATTGATAACGGCTGGATTTCCGGAGATGCCGGAACAGTTTTGAAAACCACCGACGGCGGAGCTACATGGAATCCGCAGTTCAGCGGTGTGGCAACAAATGGATTGCTTGGAATTTATTTTTCCGATCTACACAACGGCTGGGCTGTTGGTGAGGGTGGAACTATAATAAGTACAAATGACGGCGGCGGACCTATTACGGATATCAAGGATGAACAAGTTGAAATACCATCACAATTTTTATTATCTCAGAATTACCCAAATCCATTTAACCCAACAACAAAAATCAAATTTACAATCCCGACCTCACCCTTTAATCCCTCTCCTTACCAAGGAGAGGGAAATAGGGAGAGGTTTATAACCCTTAAGATTTACGACATCCTCGGTAATGAAATTGCAACACTAGTTAATGAACAAAAATCACCAGGAAGTTATGAAGTTGAATTTAACAGCACGGGATTGAGCAGCGGAGTTTATTTTTACAGAATAACGGCGGGGAAATTTTCAGAGACTAAAAAAATGATATTAATGAAATAATTATTACAATTTTTTATTGAAACTGATTTTGAAAATAAATTTTAAAATGCCGCAATTATATAATGTTAAGTTTTAAAATTGGAATCGAGACAAAGACTCACTATCTGATTTGAATCATATTGATTTGCAACTTGAACTTTTCTATTATAATGTTAATTAAGTTTTATCCCTTGAGAGGAACATTCTGACTTATTGTTTTGAATATTTTTCTCTCCAATTATTACCCCCTCTCCCAAGGCAGAATATTTGATTTGCCAAATAAAAAATATTTATCTGACTAATGTTTCAATTAATTGATACTATCTAACTAACTCTAGTTAATAAAATGATTGGATCAACGATTTCTCATTACAAAATAATTGAGAAGTTAGGTGGAGGGGGAATGGGTGAGGTCTACAAAGCCACGGACTTAAAACTCGATCGATTTGTTGCGCTTAAATTTCTACCGCCCGCATTTAGTTTAGATGAAGAAACAATGCAAAGATTTATAATTGAAGCAAAAGCAGCTTCTTCTCTACAGCATCAAAATATTTGTACAATCCACGAAATTGATGAAACAGAAGATTCACAGTTATTTATCTGCATGGATTGTTACGAAGGAGAAACATTAAGGAAAAAGATTAAGTCCGGGTTATTAAAAATTGATGAGACAATAGAAATATCAATCCAGGTTTCGCAAGGATTAATGGCGGCACATGAAAAGGGAATTATCCATAGGGATATAAAACCGGCAAACATTTTTATTACTGAAAAGAATGAAGTAAAGATACTTGATTTTGGTTTAGCAAAGAGCAGTGCATTTAGTAAAATAACAAAAATGGATAGTACCAAGGGTACAATCGCCTATATTTCTCCGGAACAAGCCCAAGGGAAGGAAGCTACTCATCAATCCGATATCTGGTCATTGGGTGTTGTAATGTATGAAATGCTGACCAGGCGCTTACCTTTTGAAGGAGACATTGATCAGGTAATAATTTATTCTATTCTCGATAAGGAACCGGAAAAGATATCATCCTTAAATTCGGAAATTCCTTTGGAATTAGAAAATATTGTGAGTAAAGCTTTAGAAAAAAATCTCAATTCAAGATACCAGAATATTGAGGAGATGCTTGCCGATTTGTTGAGTTTTAAAATTAAATCATCGGGCTTGAACAGCGGTCAATTTATTAGTAAAAGAAAAACCAAGCCTAAAAGAATAAAGACTGCAATTATTTCTACTCTGATTGTCATTTTCGCTGCTATTGTATTTTATCTTATTAAACCAAATTTCTTTTCAAGTTTGAAAAACGATATTCCGATATCTCTTGCCGTAATTAGTTTTGAAAATCAAACGGGTGATTCAAACTATAATTATCTACAAAAAGCAATTCCAAATCTTTTAATTACTAATCTTGAGCAAGCAGAATACCTTCACGTAACAACTTGGGAAAGAATGCATGACCTTCTAAAACAAATTGGAAAGGGAAAAGTAGAAGTAATAGATAAAGATTTAGCTTTTGATTTATGCCGATTGGATGGAATTGATGCTATTGTTTTCGGCAGTTTTATAAAAGCCGGTGATGTTTTTGTTACAGATGTAAAAGTTTTGGATTCCTCAAATAAGAAATTATTAAAAAGTGCTAACATAAAAAGTGAAGGTGTACAGAGCATAATAGAAAATCAGATTGATTATTTAAGCGATGAAATTGTTGATGGAATCGGGCTTTCTGCCGGAGAAATAGAATCAGTTCAATTACGAATTGCTGATGTTTCAACTAAATCAATGGAAGCTTATAACTATTTTCTAAAAGGGAAGGAACAATATGAAAAATATTATATGGATGATGCATGCAAGTTTTTAGAAAAGGCAGTAGAATTAGATTCAACATTTGCCTTAGCACATCTATACCTTGCGTGGGTTTATAGTGATTTAAGATATGTAGAAAAAGAACTAAAAGCTTACGAGAGAGCAAAAGCTTTTTCAGACAAGGCGATAGAGAAAGAGAGACTTTATATAGAAGCTGGTTATGCAGGAAGAATAGATAATTTGCCGGAAAAAAGGTTCAATATTCTTAAACAGATTACTAAGAAATTTCCTAAAGAGAAACAGGCTTTCCAATTTTTGGGTATTTATTATCGCTATAGACAAATGTACGAAGAAGCAATAATTAATTTTATGAAGGTGCTTGAACTTGATCCCGAATTTAGTAAGGCATATAATTTTCTTGCTTACACATACTCCGAGATGGGAAATTATGAAAAGGCTATTGAATATTTTAAAAGATATGCCTCTCTATCTCCGGGTGAAGCAAATCCTTTAGATTCTATGGGAGAGCTATATTTTAAATTGGGAGAGCTTGATAATGCACTTGCCAAATTTAAAGAAGCTGTTGAAGCAAAACCCGGTTTTGATTCAGGATACAGGATTGCCTATATATATACTCTCAAAGAAGATTACGCGGAAGCACTGAAATGGCTTGATTATTTTATTGCATCTAACCCGTCTCCCGGTAGAAAAGCGCATGGCTATTTTTGGAAAGGAATCTATCACACGTTTCTTGGTCAATATAAAGAATCCTTGATAGATATCAGCAAGCACCAAGAACTTATGAAATTAGCAGGGAACGAATACGGTGTCGCGGTTGGGACCATGCTTAAAGGTTGGATTTATCTTGAAATAACAGAATATGAGCTGAGCAGAAGTTGTCTTGAAGAATTTAAAGTTGCTGTGAAAGATTTTGACTATACATTTGATTTTATAGCAAGCATCCAATTTCTAGCACGTGTGGATTTAATGGAAGGAAAAATTGATTCGGCAAAATCAAATTTGGCTGTGAGCGAGGATCTTATGCACGATTTATCGGAGACGGATCCATTTTGGAGGACACATTTAAAGCGCAGCCATAATTCCATTCGAATGGAGATAATGTTAGCAGAAGGAGATTTCAGTGCGGCAATCACTATTGGCGAGAAACCGGATTCGTTGAAATTAGTTAGTATGGGCATTAAGAAATTGATTGTCGTCAATATACCATTTCTTCAGGATGTTCTAGCACGAACTTACTACCTGAATGGTGATTTGGAAAAAGCTATTGCAGAATATGAAAGATTAATAACGTTTGATCCTAATAGTAAAGATAGACAGCTCATTTATCCCAAATATCATTATCAGTTAGCCAAATTGTATGAAGAAAAAGGCTGGAAGGAAAAATCAAGTGACGAGATTGAAAAATTTTTAGAACTATGGAAAGATGCAGATAAGGATTTACCTGAACTGGTTGACGCAAAAAGCCGGTTAGCTAAATTAACAAAATAATACAGGGATTATTCCCGGTGCTAATGCAAAAAAACGCCTGATATTCTATGAACAACTCAAAATTAGAATCACTTATTGATTTGGCATCAGCTCTGGCAAAACAGAATGATTACCAGGAAACTTTACGGCTGGTTGCAGAAAATGCATCCAGTTTGATGAAGGCTGAAACGACTTTAATTATGATGGTCAATCCCAGAACCCGTGAAACAGTTAAGACGCTTTACAAAGAAGTTGAAAAAGCTGAAGATACTCCCTATAAGTTTGTGCACGCCTATTTAAGCGGCTGGACAATTGCAAACAATTCTGGCTTCTTATCTGAAAACATCCGGGAAGATTCCCGCTTTAATAAGGAACTCTTTCAAGATATTAATTTGCAATCTGTTATGTGTGCACCCTTTACCGTGGAGGGAGTTATTATTGGTACATTGTTACTTTTAAATAAATTTGAGGGATATATATTTACTGAAAATGATTTTTTATTTCTAGAGAAATTTACTGCGATAGTTTCACCATATTTAAGGGACGTACAGAAGATTCAGCAATATTTTACTGCTCCATTACCCCAAGAAACTCTCTTAAAAAAATATGAAGCCAATGGTTTATTAGGAAAGAGCAAAAAGTTTATCCAGTTATTACAAACAATCGAATCGGCAGCCCGTTGTGACGTTCGTGTTTTGCTTGATGGGCAAAGCGGCACGGGCAAAGAGTTGATTGCAAAAGCTATCCATCAATACAGTTCCAGGAATAACCATAAATTTGTTGCAATCGACTGCGGTGCTATTCCGGCAAATCTAATTGAGAGTGAACTCTTTGGTCATATTAAAGGGGCGTTTACGGGCGCTAATTTTTCGAGGAAAGGTTTATTGGAAGAAGCTAACGGCGGTACGTTTTTTATGGATGAGATTAATAATCTCCCAATGGAGCTGCAGGCAAAACTGCTTCGCTTTCTTCAGGAAAGCGAAATTCGTCCAATTGGCAGTAATGAAACTATCAAAGTTGACGTGAGGATAATTGCTGCCTCAAGTACATCGCTAAAGCAATTAGTTGATGAGCATAAATTTCGTGAAGATTTATTTTACAGACTTTACGTTTATCCTATTTCAGTTCCATCATTAGATGAACGTATTGAAGACATTCCATTATTGACGAACTATTTTCTTAAAAAATACTCGCTGCAGCAAAAGAAAAAGACTGAAATGTTTCATGAAGAAATTTTAGATTTTTTAAAACACCACTCATGGTCGGGTAACATACGTGAACTTGAGAATTTTGTTGAGAGGCTGGTTACTTTAGCCACTTTGGAAATGCATGTAATTGACGCAAGTATATTACCTGGAGAGTACAGGGAAGAATGGCAAGAAGCCGAAGCAATTTCACCAAAATATGATTTAAGTAATTCACTTGAGAATAATCTGACCGAATATGAACGAAAACTTATTATGAAAGTCTTGAATGAATGTAACTGGAATCAATCAGAGGCAGCCCGTCAATTAAATATTTCAGAGACCACAATTAGATATAAAATGAACAAGTTGGGCATTAGCAGAGCAGAAAAATAACTGGCATTCTAACTTTCTCGTTATTCGTTGATTTAATACCCATGCAGTCATAAAATTTAAAAATTGTCATGCTGACTTTATTTCAGCATCTAAGAATCAGCTAAAATCGTCGTTTTAGATTCCGGATCAAGTCCGGAATGACAGATAAGGTTTAGTCTCAGATTTTTATCAGTGTATCTAAATATATTCTGCTACTCATAAGATCAAAAGAAAGACAAGCTGCTTATTACTCGTTAAAAACAGCGAAAAAAAATTTACAGTAAATCCAAAACTCGCTTAAATTAGCGAGTTTTTCTCTCACAAATCTCTATCACTTCTTCATTAACTCACAGTATCGCTTATAACTTAACAAATTGGTGAAAACAGAAATCCTACTCTTCATTGGCATTAATATTGGGTGATTGTTCACAAATAAAATTATCATGATACAAGGAGGAGGACTAATGAAAAAATCAATTTTTACTATGAGTCTTTGTTTTCTCTTAGTACTATTTTTAATTCCAATTAAATCCCAACGCATATATGCTCAAACTGATATTCCACCAGGTAATGTTAGCGGGGCATGGACTTTAGCAAACTCCCCTTATAATATTAACGGAGAAATTACAATTCCCAATGACTCCATTCTTACAATTGAACCCGGTGTTGAAGTCGTTTTTACGGGAAATTACAAATTCAATGTACAGGGAAGAATATTGGCTATCGGAACAGAAGCTGATACAATTTTATTTACAAGTAATGACACAACAGGATTTCACAATCTGACTATACCCGATGGCGGCTGGGGTGGAATAAAACTGGTAGACATAGACAGTTCAAACGATAGTACTGTTTTTGAATATTGTACTTTCGAATACGGAAAAGAAATTTACGGAAATGGAGGAGCTATTTATTCCGTGACGGATAAATTTAGAATTTCACATTGTCTTTTGCGGAATAATCTGTGTGATGGTGCTGGTGGTGCAATTTACACATCTGGGAGTAAATCGGTAATTGAATACTGTGAATTTAGTAGGAATCATGCTTCAGATGGTGACGCCCTTTGTATTTCTTTTTCTGGTGGTGCTCTTATACGAAATAATCACTTTCATCATAATAGTGGATTATCAACAATAAATATTCATACCTCTTATACAAAATTTATAAATAATTTAATAGAACAAAACCATTCATCTGACTGCATTTTAAGTCTTGCCCTTATTTGTTATAACAGTAGTGGTAACAATGCAGAAGTAATAAATAAAACTTTTGTTAAAGAAATAATGAATAACACTATTGTAAATAATACTTGCGATCAGGGGGGTGCTATTTCATTCTTTATGGGAAGTGGGGACTTGTTTGTTAATAACATTATATACGGAAATGAACCATCACAAGTTCATTTTTATAATCCATCAAGTGTCTATTTTTATAATTGCTTGATTGAAGGAGGGAAAGAGGGATTTACAGGATCCGCTTTTACAGGTGCCTATGAAAATTGTATGGATGCTGATCCACAATTTGTAAGCTCAAATGACTATCGTTTACAAAACACGAGTCCCTGCATCGGAGCAGGAATTGATTCAATTCAAATTGGTGCATCGTGGTTTTACTGTCCGCCAAATTGTTACTATGGGAACATTAGACCAAATCCTTTAGGATCAATGCCGGATATTGGCGCTTGTGAAAATGATTTGGATACTCCAACAGATATTGAGGAATTCAAAAGTCAAGTTCCATCTAAATTTGCACTTGCTCAAAACTACCCAAATCCATTTAACCCAAGTACAACAATAAAATATCAACTGCCGGCAAATGTGAAAAGTGAAATGGCAAATGTAAAACTTTTTGTATTTGATTTACTCGGAAGTGAGGTTGCATCACTTGTAAACCAAAACCAAAAACCCGGCAATTATGAAGCAACTTGGAATGCTTCCAGGTTTAGTAGCGGAGTATACTTTTATAAATTAAGTGCTGGCGCTTCGACTGGTTCAGCAACCAATTTTGTTGAAACAAAAAAAATGATTTTGATAAAATAAGCTATTGAGGAGGCTGTTATGAAAAAGTTATTTCTTATTACTTTATTTATTTTATACAGTAGTAGTTTCGTTATCTTTTCTCAGGAGGTAAATAGTGAAAGAAACTATCCTGAAGCACCAGAATATATTATCCCTAAAAACCACGATCCAAATTTTTTAAAGTTAAATAAAATGCCAACCAAATCATTTTATGAATCCAAATCTGACTGGCAGCATATTATTGATTCTACTTGGGGACCTGGAGATCCATTACCGCAAAAATTATTGATCTTTAATACTTATGCTCAAAAGATTCACGATCAGTTTGATGGTTTCCTGTCGCTTAATTTGAATTGGGATTCACTTTATCTTTATTATTTGGATCAAATAAATGATTCAACCAGTAAAGGAGCTTTCTCAGCGATTATTAGTCATTTTATATATTCCCTTAAGGATGGGCATACGAGAGCAGCTGATACTGAAGTGGTCTTATCAGCACTTAATCCCGGTGTGCCAATTCTTTTATTAGGCAGTCGCCTTACTGTAGAGCACTTTGGTGCTGTAACGACAGTATTGCCTGATAGTACCACGCTTGTTCTTCGAGCTGTGCCCAATCATCCACTTAATCTTGAGCCCGGCGATATTATTTTAGGATATGAAGGCGTTCCCTGGAAAGATTTAGTGCATGAATTATTTAATGCTGGATTACCAATGCTTGCATCCATCGGAGGTTGTAAAAGTGCTTATATTTATCATAGCTTATTTGGTGCCGGAATTAATTGGCACTTGTTTAGTACTATCGACATACTTCAATACTCGACGGGGGATACAGTACATCTTTCTGTTTTACCATTACTAAATTTAAATGTCCCTCCAATGCAAAATAACGAACAATTACCAATTCCCAACATTCCCTTTCCAAATGTCTTATCAAATCAATGTGTTACTTATGGTATTCTTGACAATACAAACATCGGATATATTTATCTGGCACAAGAGGCTCCCCAAGCCACAGCTGATGCTCAGTTTTATCAAGCAGTAAATGCTTTACAAAATACCGATGCTCTAATCATTGATATGAGATTAAATTTCGGGGGCTGGGCAGTTTTCGATAATGCTTTTAATATTTTATTTAATGATTCATTCAGCACCATTGCAGACGCATACCGATGCAACACAACTACTTTCCAGCTTTGTCCAATCGGGAATTGGAATTTATTTAAAATTGATGGTATGCCGCCGGGTTATTATGAAAGACCAATAGGTGTTTTATTGGGTCCAACTTGTATTAGTATGGGTGATGTTACAGCCCAGCGATTGCGGTATCATCCAATGGTAAGGTTTTTTGGTACAAGTTCAAACGCTTCTCTCGGAGCGAGTACAGGTATCGAAAATATTTCGGGTTGGTACCTTCATTACTCGATCAGTGATATGTACCATCTATCAAAACCAGATGAATTCTTAAATAGAAGAGAGTTCCCAATTGATTTTCCAGTTTGGCTTACAAGAGATGGTGTTGCTAATGGTCAAGATGATGTAGTAAACAGGGCTTTGGAGTGGATTAATAATTTGGTATATCCACACGATATTATCACTGATAAAACTTATTATTCATCAGGACAAGATACAGTTCATCTTTCTACAATTATTGAAAATCCAAACACCCACCAATTAACAGCAAGGGCATATCTTAAAACAGTTGAGAATGTACTTATTGATTCAGTGGATCTAACTCAACAGACATTAAAATTAGAGAGCGAATTTTGGTCAGCAGAATTTAATCTTCCTTCGGCAGAAGAATTTTATAATATTGCAGTGACCGTATTTGATGCAACAGCTTCAGATCAATTCACCGTCCCAAATGCTACAAGATTTACTACTGCGGGACCAATTTCAATTGAGTCATTTACTGTTGTAGAGGTTAATGATTCTTTAATCGGTCTTGCTGATTTTAAATTAGTGAATAATGGAAGTGTAAAAACTATTGAAAATGTAAAAGCTAAATTAAAAACAACTGATACTTGTGTAACAAACTTTACAATTAACAATACTGGATTCGGAAATATAGCAGCAGGAGATAGCAAAACTGTTTCAGCAGCATTTGGATTTAATATTAGTAGTTGTGCAGAGACCATTAATTTTGAGTTGGATATAAGCAGCGATGGCATAGTTTACTGGACTGATTCATTAACAGTAGATATATTAACAGATATAGAGGATGAATTAACAAATCTGCCAAAGAAGTTTGCACTTGAGCAAAACTACCCAAATCCCTTTAATCCAACAACAAAAATCAAATTTACAATCCCGACCCTGCCTGACCGGCAGGCAGGCTCACCCTTAAATCCCTCTCCTTACCAAGGAGAGGAAAATAGGGAGAGGTTTATAACCCTTAAGATTTACGATATACTCGGTAATGAAATTGCAACACTAGTTAATGAACAAAAATCAACAGGAAGTTATGAAGTTGAATTTAACAGCACGGGATTGAGCAGCGGAGTTTATTTTTATAAATTAAATTCGGGGTCTTTAACTCAAACAAAAAAAATGGTACTAATTAAATAACGAGCTACACAGGAGCTGATCAGCATTGGTGAATTCAATATGATCTTAGAATTTCAAATAGTTAAAACTGTTAAGGAATTTTTAAAAAATAAATGTATTTTTAGCATCAAAAATATTTGGATATTCTTATGTTGAGCAAGTTACTCCTTATTCTATTACTTATTAGTTCAGTTACAAATTCTCAAAAAACCGCTGATTCAATTTTATTTAATCTTGAAGTCCAACTGGATTCGGAAAAGATACCTGTGCTACTGAAAAAAGCTTGGGAATTAAGAAGTAATGATCCCTTAACTGCTCTACAACTTGCAAAAAATGCATTAAACTTATCCGTTAAATCTGAAAATAAAAGTTTACAAGCAAAATCGCTTAATTACCTTGGAATTATTTATACGAATTTAGGTGCAAACGAAGTCGCGCTGGACCATCATAACGCTGCGTTAAATATTTCAAAAGATGCTGAAGACTGGGAACAGTTAGGGTACTCTTACAATAACATTGGCGGAATTTACGGATTTAAAAATGATATCTCACTCGCAATTGAAAATATTCAAAAGGCGATTAAAATTTTCGAGGATAATAAGTACCAACCCGGGCTAGCATATTGTTCCATAAATATTGGTAAACTCTATGAAAATCAGGATAATTTTGATAAGAGCCTGGAGTATTTTAATAGGGCATTACAAATTGCACTTGGCATTAACAAGCAGGATTTGCACGCAAGAATTTTACTTGAAATAGCTAATCTGCAATACAGTAAAGGCAAATTAGATAAGGCGAAGGACGCTTATCTGGAACTTGAAAAATATTATAAGGAAATAAATTATTTAAAAGGCTCGGCAGAAATTTGGAATGGCTTAGCTGAAGTATACATTAAAGAGAAAAAATTTAAGGACGCATTAACATACTCCGAAAAAGCCTTAAATCTAAATAAGCAAATATTAAATGGAGAAGGTGAGATTGTTAACATTAACAATATGGCGCTTATAAATCTTGCACTTGGTAAAAAAATCAGCGGGGAAAATTTCCTAGCTGAAGCCAGAAGTAAGGCGAATGAACTTAAAGACCCATATGCCGTAATGGATATGTACAATACTCATTACAACTTCTATAAAAAAACCGGTGATCTTCAAAAATCAATTAAGTATTATGAAAAATACAATCAGCTTCAGGACTCGATTTTCACAAATGAAGAAGTGATTAAACTTGGTGAATTAGAAGCGCTTTTAAGAATTGAAAAAGCTGAAAGAGAAAAGCAGGTCCTTCAAAAAGAATTGGAAATTCAAAAAAATCAACGTGATTACTTTATTGTAATTCTAATTCTTTTATTACTGATTGCGGCAATAATTACTTATAGATTTTTCGAAAAGAAAAAATTAAACGAGGAGTTGAAAAAAACTAACCTTGTTAAGGATAAGTTTTTTAGAATTATATCTCATGACCTCCGAGAACCATTCAGCGCCATTCTTGGTTCTATAGAAGTATTTAAAGACTGTTACAATGATTTGAATGAAAAGGAAAGAATCCAAACGATCGAAACGATTCAAAAAGCAGTGGAAAAAGATTTTGAACTTTTGGAAAACTTACTGCTCTGGTCAAGAAACCAAAGCAACGATATCGTTTTTGACCCTGTAAAACTAAGTGTTAAGGATATAATTGAGAAAAATATTTTCTTAATAAAAAGTAATTTAACAAAAAAAGAAATTTCGGTTGACGTGATTTGTGAGAGTAATTTATTTATCATGGCAGATGAACAAATGCTCAATTCTATTCTAAGAAATTTAATTTTTAATGCTGTTAAGTTTACAAGATCCAACGGAAAAATTACTATTTCTGTTGAAAAACAAAATGGCTTCTTGAATTTTTTAGTAAAAGATAACGGTTTGGGAATGGATCAATATACAATTGATGGACTTTTTCAACTTGATAAAAAAGTTGTTTCAAAAGGTACTGCTGGTGAATCCGGGTCAGGCATTGGATTAATTCTCACAAAGGAATTTATTGAGCGACACAAAGGTGAAATAGCGGTGGAAAGTCAACTAAATGTCGGCAGCACTTTTAAAGTAAAGTTTCCTAATAATTCTATTCTGTAATTTTTAAAATAATTTTCATCTTCCTTCCCAGTAATATTATTTTTAGAAAACTGTCAAGAATATTTAATGAAAACTATAAAACAAATTTTAAATGAGAATTTCGGATTTAATTCCTTTCAGGGCTCGCAAGAAGAAATTATAAATCGGCTCACTCAAGAAAAAAACCATTCACTCGTTTTAATGCCTACGGGCGGCGGTAAATCATTATGCTATCAGGTTCCAGCTCTTTTTTATGATGGAGGAACAATTGTTATCAGTCCGTTAATTGCTTTAATGCAGGACCAAGTTGATGTTCTCAAAAAGAAAAACATTCCCGCTGAATTTATAAATTCAACCGTAAAGCCAAATCAACGAAAAGAAAGACTGCAATCATTTGTTGATGGAAAAACCAAATTGCTTTACGTAACTCCCGAAAGATTTAGAAAACCCGATTTTGTTGAGCAGATAAAAACCGCAAAAATTTCACTGCTTGCAATCGATGAAGCGCATTGCATTTCGGAGTGGGGACATGATTTCCGTCCTGATTATTCCAGGATTGCAGAGTTTAGAGAGTTGATGGGCAATCCCTTAACTGTTGCGCTTACAGCTACTGCAACTCCCGAAGTTCAGAATGATATCATTGCCAAATTAGGTTTAATAAAAGATGAGATCAAAATATTTCATCAGGGAATACAGAGACCAAATTTACGACTTGAAGCAGCGGACGTTTATGATGAACAAGAAACATTAAAAACCATTTATCATGTGCTTGATAATTACCCGGGTTCAGGTATAATTTATTTTTCATTAATTAAAAAGCTGGAATATTACTCACAGGTAATTGGAGATAAAGGTTACAAGCATAGTGTATATCATGGCAAGTTAGATGCTCAGAGACGAAAACAAGTACAGCGAGAGTTTTTATCAGGGAAACAGAATTTAATATTGGCAACAAATGCATTCGGGATGGGAATTGACAAATCTGACATTCGCTTTGTTATTCATGCTGAAGTACCATCATCAATTGAATCATATTACCAGGAAATTGGAAGAGCCGGCAGAGATGGAAAAGATTCTTTGTGTATGCTCGTTTACAATCAGAAAGACTTGTATACACAAATGGAATTTATTAAATGGGCAAACCCAAATGCCGAATACTATTACCGCGTATTTGATATTTTGAAATCTGATTTGGAAAAAGTTAACTCGATGGGAGTTGATTACCTAAGAGAACTGATGAGTTTTAAAGATAGAAATGATTTTAGAGTTGAAACTGTGCTTGCTATGCTTGACCGATACGGCGTTACCGAAGGCAATGTGGAAAATAAAAATTTACAAATCATTTCTCCTCTTCCCCATGAACTTGAAGATGATAAAAGAATTGCTGAAAAATTAATGAACGATAATAAAAAACTTCTCTCGGTTGTAAATTACTTTAAGTCCGCTGATTGCAGAAGAGTTTTTATTTCCGATTATTTTGGTTTCCCCGGTGAAAAACCTTGCGGAAATTGTGATGTTTGTTCCTTGAATGAAACTGTAGATGATTTTTAGAATATTTTCAATTCATGAAGTAGAGCTTAAATTTAATTGTCTTTGCTCAATTCGCAATTTTAAAATTAATAACTCTGGCATTTAGAGTTATGTGGGAAATAAAGGATTGTCAGATTGAGCATGCCTGCAGCAGGCAGGCTTGTCGAAATCGGTTAACTAATAACAAAAACACACTTCGATGAACCTGTCTTCCGCAGGCAGGCTCAGTGTGACAAATACTAGTGTTTTTCATAAAACTCTTTATAAAGTTTCTATCAACATTATCATATTAAAAATCTCGGAGAACACCATTCAATGAACGAAAATATTTTTAAACCTTACCCCATTTTGCGCACCGAAAGATTAATTTTAAGACAAATTAAAACTGAAGACATTGATGGTATTTTCAAATTCAATTCTGATATCAATTCATTAAAACATATTGCCCGTGACCCGTATGAAAAAAGAGAACAAGCCGAAGAACGTGTAAAATTTTTTGATGAAATGTACAAAACGAAAAAAGCGGTATGGTGGACATACACAAAAAAGGAAAGCGATGAATTAATTGGTTACGGCGGAATATTTGAAATTGACAAAACTAATAACAGGGCGGAAATTGGATATGGTTTACTGCCCGAGTTTTGGGGGAAAGGTTTTATCAGCGAGGCAATGAAAGCGATGGTTGATTTTGGATTAAAACAACTTCAAGTGCATAAACTGTACGCCATCGTTGATCCAAACAACGGCGCATCAATTAAAATACTCGAAAAAAATAATTTTCAACGGGAAGGTGTTCTGCGTGAACATCTTTTTGCAAGAAACAATTACTTTGATATGTGTTACTATGGTAGAATCAATAATGCTGCGCAATAAACATTATTGATAATTTACATACTGAGTTGGGAAATCAAAATCAGCTTCATTCACCGCTTGCATAACGGCCTGAAGATCATCTTTCTTCGCACCCTGAACTCTAAGCTTTTCATCCAAAATTTGAGCATTAACTTTTAATTTAAGATCTTTTATCAGCTTTGTTATTTTCCTAGCGTTATCCTTTGATATTCCACTTTGAAGAACAATTTTTTGTTTTATTCTACCGTTAGCAGCTGGTTCTGGGTCTTCAGTTTTCATTGCTTTTATTGATAATCCCCTTTTTATCATTCTTGTCTGAAGTATATCAATTGACTGTTTAGCTGAGTAATCATCTTTCGTGTTCATGTTAATTACTTTATCAGCCTTGTTCAATTCCAACTCCGTTTTTGATTCTTTCAAATCATACCTTTGCTGAATTTCTTTTTTCGCCTGATTCAAAGCATTGTCAATTTCTTGAAAGTCAATTTCTGAAACGATATCGAATGAAGAATTTTTAGCCATGGTTCTACCACTTTTATTTTTTAATTATTAAATATATAAAACTTAATTGAATTATTTTGCAGCGATCAATTCTTCTGCTTTATTTTTTATCACTTCAAATCCTTGCTGTTCCCATTGAACAAAACCGCCGGTTAAATTTGTGACATTCGTAAAACCTTCACCTTGCAGAATACTTGCTGCCAGGCTCGATCTAATTCCCGTCATGCAATGCACAATTATTTCTTTTTCTTTAGGAAGTTTTTCTAGATTGTCCTTCAAATATCCGACATGAATATTTAATGCTCCTTCAATGCGAGACTCATCATACTCACTCGCACCTCTAACATCAACAACAATATGGTTTTTTGAATTTTGATTGTCGTGTAAATCACAAACAGTCATTTGCTTCAGCACTTCCAATTCATTTCCTGCATTTCTCCAAACATCAATATCGGGAATGTAACCGTAAACATTATCCAAACCGATTCTGATCAGCGCTTTTGTTAAATCTTCAATTCTATGTTCGGGTGCAATAAGAATAAATTTATCTTCGTAATCTAATATCCAGCCGCTCCAGGTGCTGAATGAAGGAGTATCTTGAATATTTAGCGAGCCCGGAATATGTCCGCCTGCAAAAGCAAGTTTATCCCTCGAATCAACTAGAGTAATACTTTGATCAAGTGCTTTTTGAAACTGCGTTAAAGTTAAGCGAGCCGGATGCGGTAAACCGCCAAGAATTACCGGACCTTCCTTATTCAATTTTTTCATCATCGCAAAATATTTAGGTGGTTCCGGCTGTCCTTCCAAAAGTGTTTGAACAAACTCTTCCTCATCCTCAATATTCAAAGCCCAGTTTACCATTTTCTCATAACCGACAGTGGAACTTGGAACTGCTCCTAATGCTTTACCGCAGGCTGAGCCGGCTCCGTGAGCAGGCCATACTTGTATGTAATCATCTAGTGCTTTAAACTTTTTTAACGATTGAAACATATCTCTGGCGCCAAGCTCCATCGTATCTTTGAAACCGGCAGCCCTCTCGAGCAAGTCGGGTCTCCCAATATCGCCAACGAAAACAAAATCACCGGTAAAGATCATTATCGGTTTATCACTTGCTGCAGTATCGGTTAAAAGAAAACTGATATGTTCGGGAGTGTGACCCGGAGTGTGAAGCACTTCAAATTTTAGATTACCAACTTTAAATTCATCACCATCATTTAAGCCTGTATGCTTAAATTGATATTGCCACTCATCTCCCCCTTCATCCGATACTAAAATCTCCGCTCCGGTTGCAGCGGCAAGTTCTCGCGAGCCGCTTAAAAAATCAGCGTGAATATGTGTCTCAACAATCTTAGTGATCTTAAAATTTTTTCTATCTGCGATTTCCAAATAATCATCAATATCTCTTCTTGGGTCAATAACAATTGCATCGCCTGTTGCCTGGCAGCCTACAAAATAACTTGCCTGGGCTAAACCCGTTTCATATATGTGTTGAAAAAACATTTTTCCTCCTACTTAAACTTTAATTTTCAATATCACCATGCCAGCCGATAATGCCCGGTTTAAGATTGTAAACTTTTTCAAAACCTAAATTGAGCATTAGTTTCGCTGCATGATAACTTCTATTGCCGCTTCGGCAATAAAGGTAGTAACTTTTCGATCTATCCAATTTTTCAATTTCATTCTTAAACCCGGGATTCATAAAATCGATCATTTCCGAATTCGGGATTCTGCTCATTGCAAATTCATTCGGTGTTCTAGTATCAATTAAAACTCCTTTCTCATCATTTTTAAATTGTTCCTCAAAAGTACGGGAGTCCAAATTCTCTACTCCATTTTTTGAAAACAATCCCGAAAATATTCCTGACATTTATATAACTCCTTTAATTTATAAACTTGTACTAATTTCTCTACCAATAATGTATATGCCCATTACTAAAACAAACCAGCCGAAAGCAGGTTTAAGCTTAGCACCGGAAATAAATTGCGAAAGATAGCTCCCCAAAAAAATTCCCGCAACGGCAAAAAGTGAGAACTTAAATAGGAACAACCATTCAATATCAATTTCACCAAGATCGCCCGTAAATCCAATTAAAGATTTTGCGGCAATTATTAACAGTGATGTTCCAACAGCTAATTTCATCGGCAGTTTTGCAAGAACAACTAGTGCGGGTATTATTAAGAATCCACCGCCTGCACCAACAAGTCCTGTTAATATTCCAACAACAAACCCTTCAATCATTATCATGGGGTAATTAAATTTTTGCGCTTGAGCTTCCTCAAACTTTTTGTTCTTTTTTATCATTGAAACAGATGCAAGCACCATAAGCACAGCAAACAGAAGCATTATCAGTAAATCTTTTGAATACACAAATTCACCGATCGAAAAAATCTCTTCCGGTATAGCGGGTAATAAATATTTGCGAGTAAGAAAAACCGCCGTAAAAGATGGTATTGCAAAAACAAGCGCGGTTTTGTAGCTGACCAGATCTTTACGCATATAGGCTGCGGCACCGATTAGTGCTGTTAATCCAACAACAAAAAGTGAATAGGAAGTTGCTGTAACCGGCGAAACACTAAACAGATAAACCAATATTGGAACTGTAAGTATGGATCCGCCACTTCCGATCAGCCCGAGGGACAACCCAATTAAAACAGCCGATATGTAACCTAATATTTCCAAGTCAATTCCAATATAGTTAATCTTTAATTTATATAATATATGATGTCTTTTTTAGGAAATGGATTCAGGAGCGGACTATATAACTGATTGATAGGGTAAAAAAATATGAAATTAATTACGAGTGTTGAATAATTACTATCTAAAAGTAGAACGGTACTTTTTACACTACTTTATTTTTTAATTTATCTTGCACGGATAATTTATTGCCCTTTACTTTTTACTTATTAAAGTGGTTATATGTCAATAATTTAAAAAAGCTTCCTTAATCAAACTTTGTAAATATATGGTTCCTAGAAAAAACAGAATGAGAACACTTAGCTTTGCAAAAATTTTTTTACCATACTTTTGTTTTCTGAAAAAAAAGAAAAAATAAATGGAAAGAAGAATTAACAGAATCATTAATAAAATTGTGTTGATGTAAGTATCATCAAAATAATTAAACCAATATCTGTAAACTGGTGATAAATCCATATTGTACATTAAATTTTCACCCAATCCTTCAGAGAGTTCTCCTAAAATATTCAAGGCATTATAAATAAAAAAAATCATGATTAAGAAAATTTTATTAAAAATTTTGTATGAACTAATATTTAATTCGGCATCATTTAATTTCAAGAAAAACACAAACAAAATAATGGCTAAAATAGGAATGTAATTAGCTTCCTAAATCAAATAATTCATGTGAGATATTGATGAAAAAAAAGAGAGTAGGATTAAGATACTTAAACCTTGATTGAAAATTCTATGAACTGATGACTTACTATATATAATTTTACTCATTGACTATTAATTTGTTATCCTCAATTGTCATATAATGGTTGTAATTTATCACAAACCTAAAAGTAAATTTAGTGCCAACCTGCATAATTTCCTTAACTAATTTAGGAATGGATTCAATGAACTCCTTAAATTTTTCATTATTCAGTAATACTTTCAATTCTAGATGACCGTGACTGGATTTGTTATAAATGTTTATATCGAATTCGTAATCATCAAAAAAAATTCGTTGTCTATAAACTCTAATACTCAATTGATATCTTTTATCAATATTAAGTGTATGATTAAACTTCTTATAAAACTTTGTTATTAGTTCATCAATATTTTCATTCACCCGTTCATAATGGTTTTCAGCATTATTAGTATTCCATTCTCTTTGAACGTTTATAAATATAAAATTGTACAATAAAATTATAGTTCCAATGCTCAATATTAAAGTTAAAATATAATTTTTGAATTTATCCATATTTTAAAACACATAACGGCGTTGCCGATAAGCCGTCCGCCGAAACAGCGATGACAAACAGACAACGAATATTTATAATTTGTAGCCGTTCGTAAATTTCACTCTACAGACGGCGACCACATTTACACACATAAACTACCTAGAACAAAATGCCGAACTAAAAACGTAAACTTAAAAACTACAATTACCCCAAACCGTTTCGGCAGTTGGTCTTGAGCGTGTGGTTATACATGATTAAATATTTAATATATCGATTACATCTCCTACATATTCTACTCGAACGCTGTGTTCTGGGAATTGTTTTTCAACTGCAATCTGCCAGAAGTATACTAATATATTTGCCAACTCTTCCTCATACTCAAGTGTACCTTGATAATCGTTAGACAAATAATCTATTAAATGAACATGATTTACCATATTTGCAGCATCTTTTGCATTTAACTTTTCTCGCCATAATTTCCAATTATCAATCTCGTAGTGGTCTTCCAAAATGACATTGTTTTCAACAAGAATAAATTTGGGATACAAAATTGCCACATATTTTAAAAGATCTTTAACATTTGCTGTTAATTCTGAATAGTCACGGAAATTTTTGATTGAAGCATTTTTATTTTTCCAATTGACATAATCATCTATTTTGTTTTCAATATCGGCAATAATATCATTTGGATTTTTCATTAACTACACGTATAACATATTAATAAGTTGAAGATCTTATAAATTTTTAAGAATGATATACTGCATTATTTGCAAGATAACACTCCCATAATTTATGTTCGGTAATAACCTTGTATCCAATCTTGATGCGCCTAAGCATATACCCAATACCTTATCATCTACGCGGTTATAAAAATATATTTTTGTCTCGTTAAAAGCAACTATTAGAAGGATAGAAGTGTAGTAGTTTAGTAGTGTGGACTTGTCCGCCGGAGGAGGGAGTGTAGAAAGTAAAAACTTAGTGTCCTTTGTGTATCTTATCTTAGTGCTCTTTGTGGTTCATGCTTTTTCTTAACCACTAAGGTCGCGAAGTCCGTCAGCCGACGGATCACTAAGAGCACAAAGAAAAAACCTCGTGTGTTTGTGTGTTAATTTTCGATTCCACGATTATCGATTTACGATTCAACGTTTTAACATCTCAACGATTATACGTTTCAACGATTCAACATAATTGCGAAACGTTATTATTCTTCAACTCAACGCTAAATAATTTGATATTATCTTTCTTCCCTTTAAGTTTGAACTCGCCCATGTCTTCAAACTGAAATTCTTTTTCATGATCAAGTTTATTAAGCAAAGTATCGGAAATTAAAACTTTTCTGTTGGCAGTGTGGCAGGCAGATCTTATGCGGGATGCTGTATTAACTAGATCGCCATGATAAACAATTTCGCGTTTGATGTCCCCTACTTCGGTAATTAATGTTTCGCCAAAATGTATTCCTGCTTTAAATTCGGGTATGATGCCGTACTTGCTTAAATATTTTTCCTTGTTGCGGTTAATGCATTCTTCCACATAAAAGAAAAACCGCAGCACATTATTATTTCGTAATCCATCCTTAACATTCCACACCACAACAACTTCATCACCAACATATTGAAATACTTGTCCGTATGTTTTTAGCAGCGGTTCGGTAATGTCTGAGAAAAAATCCTTTAGATACGAGCTGTACTTTTCAGTGCCGAGTTTTTCCGCAATTGATGTTGAAGAGTTTAGATCAAGAAAAAGAAAAATTCTCTCCTCAGGTTTAGGTTTATGATATTTACCAATTAGGTAATTTATTAAAACTCCGGGTCCGAGCAATTGGTTAATTTGCAGTATAAAATTAATTAGGAAACTCAATACAATTAGTACTGCCAATACTAAATGCAGATTGGCATCTACAATAAAATCAAAAAAATTTTGATCACCGAAAGCTTCGAACAGAGAACACTGGTTAACAAATGACAATTTTATTGAAGCCAACAGAGCAACCGATAGAATTATTATTACTGCATAAACAGTTGACCGAAGTAAAATTGCAAGTGGGAAAATTATTTTACGCAGCTTGGGCTGAGAGATAAAATATTCAAATAACCCGATCATAAAACCGATCGTAAATCCCAAAAGACTTATTTCAATAAATATTTTTTGCTGTTGAAATATTAAGATTAAAATAATACTAACAGCAATCCCAATTAACCCAAGCTTTATGCTCTGGAGCAGTTTGTTTTTCTGCACTCCGCTTATTTTCATTTAATCTATTTCCTTACTAATTCTTTTTAACTTTCTTCAGCATCATCTCAAGCGGGCACCAATTTGTAAATGATGACTGAAGTAAGTTCACTCCCACAAATGCTGTAAATAATAACCAGTACGGGCTTACAAAATAACCTAGGGCTAAACTGCTTAGCACAAATACTCCTGCAAATCTTCTAATTATATTTTCCATTTTTTCTCCTAATATTCTTGTGAATTAACCCACGATTTAAGTCGTGGGTTAATGAAATTATTTTTAATTATCCAATAAATTTTTCAACAGCTAATTGAAAAGCATGAACGCTATTCAGCTTTTTATTTGCTTTGCAGACATTTATTGCTGCCATTAACTCATCAGCTTTTTTATCATCCACCATTGAAAAAAAGAGGTGTGAATTATCGAGATAATGTTTTGATGCAAACCAGTTATCACTTTCGTCAGGAACATCCATTTTATACCCCTGTATTCCGACTTCACTAAATGCCGGTACCTGCTGTTCTTTTAAAAGCTTTCTTGCGTCTTCTACAAATTCTTCAACACACATTAAGGCTACTACTTTCATTTTAAGCTATCTCCATGTTGGTTTCTTCTTTTGTATTTTCTACTGAAATTTTTTCTGAGCTTTCAGATTGATCTTCTTTCTCTGCTTCAATTTTTTCATATTTTTTTCGTTCAGTCATATAATAAATAAGCGGAACCATAATAAGAGTAAGAGCAGTTGAAGCCAACGCTCCGCCCATCAATGAAATGGCAAGACCTTCAAATATCGGATCAAAAATAATTACGAAAGCGCCTATTACAACAGTGCCGGCGGTCAATAAAATCGGCAGTGTCCTAACTGCGCCGGATTCAAGTACTGCCTGCTTAAACTCAATTCCTTCAGCTAAACGCAAATCAATAAAGTCAATCAGCAAAACAGAATTTCGAACCATAATTCCCGCTAAGGCAATAACTCCGATCATTGAGGTAGCAGTAAAGAAAGCTCCGAACAGCAAATGCCCGACGAGCACACCAATTAGTGAAAGAGGAATTGCGATCATCATAACGATCGGCACTTTGAATGATTGGAACCATCCGATTATAAGCATGTAAATTATTACAAGTACAACTGCAAATGCCGCACCCAAATCACGGAACACTTCATAAGTAATGTGCCATTCGCCATCCCACTTAACAGAAACATTGGCTTCATTTTCCGGCTGCGCTGTATAAAACTGCTCAACATTAAGTCCTTCTTTTTCATTTAGCTCTTGAATTTTATCATCCAGATCAAGTATTGCATACACCGGACTTTCCAATTCACCCGCAACATCTCCAATTACATAAACGGCACGCTTCTGGTTTTTTCTGTAAATACTTTTATCCTGAATTTGCTCTTTTATATTTACGAGATCTGCTATAGCAACCAGTTCGCCTGCTTGAGACATTACTTTGATATTTTTTAGATCATTTAAACTTGATCTTTCATTTTCAGGCAGTCTTAATTTTATAGTAACCGGTTCTACTTCATTCGGCTGATAAATTGTTGAGACATCCAAACCGTACAACGAAATGCCGAGTACGCCAACTATTTGTTCAGCAGATATTCCAGTAAGCATTGCTTTCTTTTTATCAATCTCAAACTTGTATTCTACTTGATCATCTTCAACGAGCCAATCAACATCAACAATTCCTTTGGTGCTTTCAAACAAACCTTTAAGCTTTTTAGCATACTCCATTTGGCTTTCGCGGTTTGGTCCGTAAACCTCAGCTACAAGTGTTGACATCACCGGCGGTCCTGGAGGAACTTCAGCAACTTTAACATTAGCATTAAACTTAGAAGCTATTTCCTGAATGTGAGGTCGGATTCTTTTAGCTATATCATGACTCTGATCGGAGCGATCGCTTTTGTCCATCAAGTTGATCTGGATATCCGCAACATTTGAACCTCTTCTTAGATCATAATGACGAACTAACCCGTTGAAGTTAATAGGTGCGGCTGTTCCAACATAATTTTGATAATTCACAACTTCGGGAACTGTTCTTAAATAACCTGCAATTTCTTTTGTAACAATTGCCGTTTGCTCTAAGGTAGTTCCTTCGGGCATATCAATAATTACTTGAATTTCATTCTTGTTATCAAAAGGAAGCATTTTTACAGTAACCATTTTGAAAAGGAGGAGTGAAACAGATAAGAGTAATAAAACAGTCACGGAAATTATTGCGATCCATCTTTTCTTTGAACTCTCGATAAGCGGAATCATAACTTTTACATAAGCTTTATAAATAAGCGTATCTTGTAAAACGTATTTTTTTTCTTGCTTCTTCTGCTGCTTCTCGCTGCCCAATGATTTATAAGCTACGTAAGGAGTAACAACCAAAGCAACCAATAGTGAGAACACCATAGCAAGCGCTGCGCCTATAGGCATTGGAGCCATGTATGGACCCATTAAGCCGCTAACAAACGCCATTGGCAGTACCGATGCAACAACAGTAAACGTAGCAAGAATTGTGGGATTACCAACTTCATCAATCGCAGTTAAGGCCGCTTGGTAGCGTGGCAGCTTTTTCATTTTGAAATGGCGATGCATGTTTTCAACAATAATAATTGAAGCATCGACCACTATACCGGTTACAAATACTAAAGCGAAAAGTGTAATTCGGTTTAATGTATAACCCATCATGTAATAAACGAAAAGTGTTAGCGCAAAAGTTATAGGAACACTTGCAAAAACAACCCATCCACCACGCCATCCTAAAAATATTGCAACAACAATTGATGCCGCGAGAATTGAACCGAGAAGATTAAGTAGAAGATCATTTACTTTTTCAGAAGCGCTGTCACCATAATTTCTAGTAATCTTCACCTCAACATCTGATGGGATTAGCTCGCCTTTGAGCACTTCAATTTTTGAAAGCACAGACTCCGCAATTTGTTTTGCATCTGCGCCTTTTCGTTTTGCTACAGAAATTGTTACCGCAGGAAATTCTACCCCTTGAGCAATACTGTTCTGCTTAAGTTCAACTGCTCCAAATCCATATGCTGTATAGTTTTGCGGTTCTTCCGGTCCGTCGGTTACATCGGCGACATTCTTTAGGTAAACCGGACTGCCATGAAAAACTCCCACAACTAAATCTTTCACATCCTCAACAGATTCAAAAAAGTTTCCGGTTTCAACAAGAAATTCTTCATTGTTATAATTGAAGTTGCCGGTCATAGATTGCTTGTTAGCACCTTTGATCTGCATCATTATCATAAGCGGATCAACATTGTATGATGCCATTTTATTTTTATCGAGCATCACATTGATTTTTCTTTTTCGTCCGCCTACTACATTTATATCACCAACGTCTGTTATCTTTTTAACTTCATTCGCTAATTCATTTCCGACTCTTCGCAAGTCATAATCATCATAATTTTTACTCCAAAGAGTTAAACTCATGATCGGAACATCATCAATCGATTTTGTTTTTATGAATGGCATGGAAATACCTTCAGGCATTTTGTCCATGTTTCTCATAATCTCATTGTAAAGTTTTACTATACTTTCCTCGGCATCTTCACCAACGTAAAATCTTACGATCAGCATTGCCATATTCGGCATTGATGTTGAATAAACATATTCAACGCCATGAATATTTGATATAATCTTTTCAAGCGGCTGAGCAATTCTTGATTCTACTTCTTCTGGATTTGCACCGTTGTACATTACAAAAATATCAGCCAATGGAACTATTATCTGCGGCTCTTCCTCGCTTGGAGTTAGATAAACACTAAACGCACCTATTGCCAATGAAGCAATAATTAACAGTACCGTAAGTTTTGATTTTATAAATGCCTGAGCAGTTTTTCCTGCAATTCCTAATTTCATTATATCACCTCAACCTTTTGACCTTCAGTAACAATATCCTTATCAAGAATTATCATATCGCCTTCACTTAATCCTGATAAAACTTCCATCTCCCCGTTAATATTTTTACCGAGTCTTAACCACCTTAACATTGCTTCGTTATTAGTGCTTACTGTGTAAACACCTTGCAATTGACCTCTTGTAATTAGGTCATCCTTATTAACGGTTATCATGTTTCTTTTGCTGTCTTCCAAAATAATTTTAGCATACATTCCGGATTTTATTCCGGTAAAATTTTGATTACCTGCTTTTATCAAAACCTGAATTGCATACTGCCTGCTTGCAGGATGAGCACCTGGATTAATTTCAATTACTTCGCCTTCAAAAACTTTTCCGTTTAATTCATCCAACTTTACTTTAACTTTATCATTTTTTTGAAATCTGTTAATATCACTTGCCGAAACAGATGCCTTTACTTTAAACCCGCTGAAGTTTTCAACGATCATTATCGGGTGACCGGGTGCAGTAATATCTCCTTCTTGAAAAAATTTATTAACGATGTATCCGTCAAATGGAGCTTCAATAATTGCATAACTTAGAACATCATTTATTTCTTTTTCCATTTCACGGGCTGCATTGGTTTGTGCCTTTGCCATATCAAACGCCATTTGAATATCTTCCATTTCTTTTTTTGTGGCGCTATTTTTCTCATATAAACTTTTAACACGGTTATAATTTGTTTCCATGTTTGTAAGCCCTGCTTCAGCTTGTGTAATGTTTGCAAGAACCTGCTGTTTTTTTGCTAACAAGTCTGAGCTGTTTATTTTTGCAAGAACTTCACCTTTTTTAATTTTGGCACCAGCTTCGTAGGGGAACGAAACTATTGTGCCCATAAGCTTTGTACTTAATTTAACTCTTTGCAGTCCTTCAATATTTCCTGAGTATTCGAATATATCCGGTACTTCACTCACTTTTACTTTTTGTACATTTACTTTAACCGCACTGCTTTTGCTGTTACTGTTATCATCGCCGCCGCATGATGTAATAAAGACGGACATTAAAACTACAGCCGCAATAACAATCGCTTTTTTGGTTAACATGATTTCTCCTTTTTTATTCACTTTTAATTTTTTCTTCAATCATTAATTCAACTTTAAATAGACTAACATTATAGAAGAACAATGTTTTCAAATAATTTAGTCTGGCTCCCGATGCTGCTGTTTCAGCATTAAGTAAATCAGTTGTTTTTTCTAAACCCTTTGCATATCTGTCTTTAATAATTCTCAATGATTCTTCCGATTGTTCTTCAGAGGTTTCAGCGAGGCTTATTTTTTTTGCTGCAGTTTCTAAGTCTCTTACTGCCGCATCAATTTCATTTTTACCCTGCGATTTTGCTTTTGCTAATTCTAGTTCAGCATAATTCAATTCAGCTTTTGATTTTTGAATTGAAGCAATATTCTGGAATCCGTTAAATACATTCCATTGAAGATTCAACCCAACCATCCAATTATTAGCATTTGTTCCAAATACTTCTGTATCATTGTATTCATAACTTCCAAATGCATTTAGTCGCGGAAGAAATTTCATCCAGTTCATCGTATGTTTTTTGTTCATTGCATCTACTTTGTAAGTATAAGCCATCAAGTCGGAACGCTTTGCGAGTATAGAAGTTGTTGAAAAGTTCAGCTCGGAGGCTTTTGAAAATGAAAGTGTGTCAACTGTTACTATTTGGGTGTTATCCTCAATTCCTAATAAATGTTTTAAATTATCACCGGCATTTTTGAACTGACTTTCAACTTCTGTTTTCTGGCTTTCCAAATTCGAAACGAATACTTCAGCCATTAAATAATCGGCTTTTGTGATCATTCCTTCATCATAATAATCTTTAATAAGTTTTCTATTTGCCTTTGCTGTTTCCAAAGCTTCGCTAACTACTTTTAAACTTTTACTCATTAAACTTACCTGGTAGTAATTCATCTTTACCATAAAGTCCATGTAGTTTTCAGTACGTTCTTTTTTAAACTGCAAAGCCGAAAGACCGTCAGCCGCGGCTGCTCTTCCCCAAAAGCCGTCAAGATTAATTAATGGCTGTTTCACTTCTAATTTTGTATTGAAATTTTTTATTGCATCAGGGTCATTCAGCAATGCGGGATTAAAATCCATCTGTGAAACAATTTCTTGTTTCAATTTTAATCCGAAAGTATTTAACGGATCGTTTGTTCTTACAAATGTTTCCGACAAAGTTATTTGCGGTAAAAAAACTGCAAGTGAACTGTTAAAGTCTGCCTGCATTGCATCAACTTCGGATTCCGCTAATTTAATTTCGTAATTATTTTTTTTCGCTCTTTCCAGTGCTTCATTTAGTGTTAATTTTATTTTACCCTGTTGCGCCGATAAATTCATAAAAATCATCAGCATCATAATCATTAAAATGGGCATACGTTTCCCGTGGTTGTACATTTTTTCTCCTAGTTAAAATTTTATTTTTGATTAAAACTTTTTGAATGAGCTGAATAGCTCAATTTTGAGAGGGGCTATTATGAATAGCTGGACGAATATTTTTCCGTAAAGATAGTCTTTCGCCTACTTCCTAGAGTAAACTTTATCGACTTTCTGCAACAGTTGAATTTGTTTATTCGCATTTAATTTTTCCTAAACTATCTAATTATTAATTTCAATTATGGATATGATGTGGAGTTTGGGAAAAGGTTTCAGGATTTAGTTTTCTGCTATTATATATATTAATAGTCATTAATTTAATGTTGAAATAATTCAAAATAATCGCTAATTAGACTAAAGGTATTATTTACAATTCACAACTAAAAAGTTTTGTCATGAAAAATTATTATTCATTTATACTATTTATGTTACTGCTGGCATCTTGCGGCAAGGTTGAATCTCAATTAAAAATTGTAAGTGCATTCCCAAATTTAAATTTTTCCTCGCTTGTTGATATTCAAAATGCCGGCGATGGTTCAAACAGAATTTTTGTGATTGAGCAATCCGGCATAATAAAAGTTTTTGAAAATAATCCGGAAGTTACAACAGCAGTAACCTTTTTAGATATTGATGACAGGGTTAGCAACGGCGGTGAAATGGGTTTGCTTGGCATGGCGTTCCATCCGCAATTTCCTGATAGCCCATACTTCTATGTTGATTATACGGCAAGCAGTCCGCGCCGAACTGTTATATCTCGTTTCAGTTTATCAAGTTCAAATTTAGGAGATAAATCAACAGAAAAAGTTTTGCTTGAAGTTGCTCAGCCATACTCAAATCATAACGCAGGTCAAATTGCATTTGGACCCGACAATTATTTGTACATAAGCATGGGTGATGGAGGAAGCGGCGGCGACCCGCAAAATAATGGGCAAACACTCTCTAGCTTACTAGGCAAAATTTTAAGAATTGATGTTGATAATCATGATGCCGGTTTAAAATATTCTATACCTGACGATAATCCTTTTTATCAAAACAATGAGGGTATTGCAGAGGAAATTTTTGCTTACGGATTAAGGAATCCATGGCGTTTTAGTTTTGATTCCGTAACTGGAGATTTGTGGACCGGAGATGTTGGACAGAACCTCTGGGAAGAAATTGATATAATTGAAAGCGGGAAAAACTACGGATGGAGAATCACAGAAGGAAATCATTGCTACAATCCATCCTCCGGATGCGACTTTACCGGAATTGAACTGCCGGTTTGGGAATACGATCATAGCGATACTGGTGGTTACTCAATTACCGGAGGGTATGTTTATCACGGAAGTGATGCGAGAGAACTGACTAATAAATATATTTATGCCGACTATGTTACGGGCAACATTTGGGCATTGAGTAAAGTTGGTAATGATTACCAGAATGAATTGTTATTCAATACTTCCTACAACGTTTCTACTTTTGGGGGAGATGAACAAAACGAATTGTACTTTGCAAATTACAGCGGTACAATTTATAAATTTGAAGGCGACCCGGTAACATCAGTCGGAGAATTATCTCCAAATAATTTTGAACTTCATCAAAACTATCCCAACCCTTTCAACCCGGATACTGTAATTGAATTTACACTTCAGAACAGAGAATTTATTTCCCTTAAAATATTTGATGTATTAGGAAAAGAAATTTCAACATTGATCAATAAAGAAATGAGCGGGGGTGCACATCAAGTAACATTTAATGGAGACAATCTCTCAAGCGGTATTTACATTTACCGCTTATCCTCAAATAATTTTTCCTCATCAAAAACCATGATGTTATTGAAGTAGTCCTTATTTTCATCCCACCATTTTACTATATTTAGCAATCACAAATCAGGTTTAATTAGAATGACTAATTCAACTAATAAAAAAATAAATGCGGCAATAATTCAGAACCCTCCTATATTTTTAAACTTAAACGCTTCAATTGAAAAAGCTGTTGAACACATTGAAGAAGCCGCAAAAAATGGAGCTCAATTAATTGCCTTTCCCGAAACATGGCTGCCCGGTTATCCTTTGTGGATTGATTCCGCACCAAATGCAGCGATTTGGGGAAACCCAAATGCTAAAGCAATTTTCAACGTACTTTTTCAAAACTCTTTGGAAATCCCCGGTAACCATTTAACAAAATTATTAGAAGCAGCAAAGCAAACGGGGACCTATGTAATAATGGGTGCAAATGAAAAACAAGGCGGCACAATTTATAATACTCTTATTTATATTGATAAAAACGGGAAGTACAAAGTTCATAGAAAGCTGGTTCCAACATATACTGAAAGGCTGGTTTGGGGACGCGGGGATGGAAGCACTCTAACATCAATGAGAACTGAATTTGGCACTATCGGCGGACTAATTTGCTGGGAACATTGGATGCCTTTTGCGCGTGCTTATATGCATAGTAAAAATGAAGTTGTTCATCTCTGCCAATGGCCCGGAGTTCATGACCTTCATCAATTAGCAAGCAGGCATTACGCTTTTGAAGGACAATGTTTTGTCATAGCCGCCGGAACATTCATTACAAAAAAAGAAGTGCTTGCAGGCTTTGATTCACTTCAAATTAAAAACAACAAAGCCCGTGATTTACTGGAAAGCATAAACGGAAATGATGATACTGTTCTTTATAACGGCGGCAGCGCTTTTATTGCTCCGGATACAAGTTATGTAACAGAACCGCTTTATGGTAAATCGGGAATAATTTATGCAGACTTAAATTTAGAATTAGTAAATGAAGGCAAACTAACTTTGGATAGTAACGGGCACTATTCTCGCCCGGATGTTTTTTCGCTAACAATAAATGATGATGTTCAAGCGAATATAAAGTATAAATCTGAAACGTAACTGATATAATTAGACTTTACCGGTTTGAACAAATAATTCTAGGAGAAATTATTGATTGATCTTTTGAAAATCTCGGGCAAGCAGCTTTTTACTTTTTTATTTTTGGCAGCATTAATTTTAATAAGCGGCTGCAATAATCAAACTTCAAAAACTACTGAGGATAAAGAAAATGCTAGAATTGTTGAGGAGTTTCCCCTTGTTGAAATTCCATTGCCTGATTTTTTAGGCGGCAGAGATACAGAGTTTTCAGGTTTAACCTGGTTTAATGATCAACTTATTCTTTTACCGCAATACCCACATCTAATGGCTAAAAATAAATCGCCGCAAATATTCGGAATTGCAAAAAGAGATATTTTAGATTACTTGAAATCTAAAGATGAATCTTCATTAAATTTTTACAGTATTGATTTTATTGATACTGGGCTTGAAAAATATTCTAAGCGCGGTTCCGGTTATGAGGCAATTACTTTTATCGATAACACCGCCTACTTAACAATTGAATACATGAATGAAGACAAAACTGAAAGTTTAATCGTGAAGGGAAACTTTGATTTTGAGAGTAAAACACTTAAGCTGGATACAACGTCATTAACAAAGATAGTTTGTGAAGATAAAATTTTTAATCTCTCAAATGAAACTCTTACGCAATTTCGCAAAAATATCATTCCCATTTATGAAGCAAATGGGAAAGCAATAGAAAGCGAACCTCGAGTTTCTCTTTTTAATGAGAAATTAAAATTTCAAAAATTCTTATCACTCCCGAATATTGAATATAGAATTACCGATGCTACAGAGGCAGATTCAAGCGGTAAGTTTTGGATAATGAATTATTTGTATCCGAAAGACATCAGCAAACTAAAACCTCAGGATGATTATATTTTGAAAAATTTTGGAATGGGAAAATCTCACAAAAAATCAACTGCTATTGAAAGACTAGTTGAGCTGCAAATTATTGATGATGAAATAAGGTTTTCGAACAGTGACCCAATTTATTTGCAATTGCTGGAAGACGGCTCTGGGAGGAATTGGGAAGGTTTGGCAAAGTTAGACAATATCGGTTTTTTAATTGCGACTGATACATTTCCCAAAACAATTTTGGCTTTTGTACCTATAAAGCTTAACGCAGAACAATAGTAGCCAAATGATTGGTTTAAAAATATTTGACCTTGATTTTGAACCCTTTTTTACCAATTTTCGTTGCACAATTATTGTAGATTGATCTAGAAAACTTAGGTTACTTAATGTTAAAAAGAATATCATTAGTTATCATTTCGCTTATGCTCTTAAGCGGCTCTGTTTTTTCTCAGACTGTAATCGGTAAATATGCCGGTGAATTTTTAGCAATTGGTGTGGGCGGAAGAGCCTTAGGTATGGGCGGCGCTCAGGTTGCGGTTGCTAATGATGTTACTGCCGGTTATTGGAACCCTGCCGGGCTTGCATTCATCAATTACCCTCAGGGCTCATTAATGCATGAAGAACATTTCGGTAATCTTGTAAATTATAATTACGGTGCGGTTGCAATACCTTACGGCGAAGATATGAGCTTTGGATTGAGTGTAATACGTTTAGCAATTGATGATATTCCCGGTACTAAAAATTTTCTTATAAACGGAATAACCGGCGAAACTATTTATGATATTACTGATCCTAATGCACGAACTGACCCATCGAAGATCACATACTTTAACAATGTTGATTATGCATTTTATTTAACATTCGCAAAACGTGCCTCAGATGATTTTTATTGGGGTGCAAACGTAAAAGTAATTTCTAGATCTATTGAAGATCATAGCGCAATTGGTGTTGGATTTGACGCCGGTATGATTTACATGCCGATAGATAATCTTTATCTAGGCGCAAACGTTATGGATATTACTACAACGCTTGTTGCATGGAGTACGGGCAGAAACGAACTTATAACACCCACAGCAAAAATTGGTGTCGCATACGGTTTAGAAGTTTTAGGCGGTGTTTTAACTCCGGCAGTTGATTTTGACGTAAGATTTGAAAATAGACAATTCGCTTCAAATTTTAATTTAGGTCCAGTAAGTTTTGACTTTAAAGGCGGACTTGAATTTACATTTAAGAATATAGTTTCGATTAGAGGCGGTTACACTGATGTGCAGCAGTATACGGTTGGAGCAGGAATAAAACTTCCTAAATTAAATATTGATTATTCCTATGCACAGTTTACTGGTTCTGAGTACGAAACTCTTAAACAAGAATCACATAGGATCTCACTCAAACTTACCTTAGAAGAAACAAAATTCTTGAGAATGGGCCAGTAAATAGACACTAAATTTACTCCCCTTTTGCCAGATAAGATAAAATAACTGCCGATGCACTTGCAACATTCAAAGATTCTGCCTCCCCATACTTTGGTATTGTAATTTTTCCATCAGCTAATTTTTTAATTTCAATGCTTGGTCCATTTGCTTCATTGCACAAAACGATAACGGATTTTTCATCTATTCGCATGCCGTAAAGATTTTCACCATTCAAATCAGCAACTAAGATTTTATATCCCTCACTTTTAAGCTTATCCATTTTATCAATAAATTGATCGGCAATTGCAATGTTTGTATGAAAAACTGAACCCATACTTGCACGCAAAACTTTGGGACTAAAAACCTCTGCGCAATTTTCGCTAAGAATTATATTATCGAATCCAAACCAATCACAATTTCTAAAAATCGTCCCTAAGTTGCCCGGAACAGAAATACTTTCTAAAGCAATAATTACTTTACTCTTATAAGATATTTTTCCCTGTAGTCCTTCTTCACATATCGCAGTTATTCCCTGCGGACTCTTAGTATCAGAAAGTTTAATAAAATCCTTTTCTTTTACTAATAGAGTTTCAATTCCTTTTGATTTTGTAGAATCAAAAAAGCTTTTATTTTTTGAATAATAAAAATCTGTCACGAGCAGATGAGTGATTTTATAGCTGCTCATTAAAGCTTCATCAACAAGTTTACTCCCCTCAATCAAAAATAAGTTATGCTGCTTACGAAACTTTTTTTGCAACAGGGACGAATATAATTTCAATTCATTCTGCGTAATATTTCTGATCATATTTATACTTTTAAGTTAAAGATGAGTAAAAATAAGAAAAGGATAATAAAGATATTGCGCAGATTCAAAAAAAATACTATGTTTACAGTTCTTAAAAATGCTGGTGTAGCTCAATTGGCAGAGCAGCTGATTTGTAATCAGCAGGTTGCGGGTTCGAGTCCCATCACCAGCTCCATTTTTCTCCAAAAACGCAACTTCTTAACTGACATTCCTAAACACAACCGATTATAAGTCAAATTCTTACTGAACACTTTACTGAACATATGCTTTAATCTTAAAGTAAGGAGGTAGGAATGTATCTTGGAAGACGATCAAATGGAATTTATTTTGTAGATTATTTTGATTCCGAAGAAAATCGGAAAAGAAGAATTTCCACAGGAAAACGAAATAAAAGGGAAGCTAATTTATTTTTATCTCGATTTAAAGAAAATCAACAAAAGAATAAAAAGGTCACTTATAAATCTCTAGTTGATTTTAGAGATGAATATGTAAAATTTGTGGCTGAAGCTTATTCAAAGAACTATCTAATCTCAATCAAATTATCCTTCAGGCAATTTATTAAATTTGTTGATGATGTTCCCTTAAAAAAGATTACTATTCCAAAAACACAGCAGTTTTTGAGTACTGTTTATATAAAAGCACCTAAGGCTGCTGAATTATATTTTCGAACCTTAAAAGCAAGTTTTAATAGAGCAGTAGATTGGGGTTACTTATCAGAAAATCCGTTTAATAAAATTAAGTTGCCAACGAGTAAAAAAGCTTATCCAATTTTTATTTCAAAAGCTGAATTCAATATAATTTTTAATAATACCTCGGATAGTACAATGCAGGATATATATTGCACAGCATTTTATACTGGTATGAGGCTCGGAGAATTAGTAAATCTAAAATGGAAAAATATTGATTTCAATAACTGGAAAATTTATATCCAAAATTCTAATTCATTTACAACAAAAAATAAAAAAGACCGTGTTATTCCACTAAATAAAATCATGCAAAAAATAGTAACAAATAAAATAAATAATAAATCAGTCATTGACCTTGAAGATTTTGTTTTCACTAAAATTAAAGGAATCAAAATTAGAGAAGAATATGTAAGTAAATCATTTAAAAAAATTGTTCGTTTATGTGGTTGTGATGAAAGAATTCACTTTCACACATTAAGACATAGTTTTGCCAGCAATTTAGTTCAAAGGGGAGCTTCAATATATATTGTTAAAGAATTAATGGGACATAGTGATGTTGCAACTACTCAAATTTATGCACACCTAAGTAAAGAAAATCTTGAGGAGGCAGTAAATCTATTAAATTGACAAATAGTTATAAACATAAAACTAAAATGGAACAACAAGAACAAAATTGCCACTATATCTTGAAAGAATTCTGCTAAAAATATTATTAGCTCTATGCTTTCAATACAAAAAATATCAAAAGAAGATCTCAATCTTTTACTTCTTCTTGCAGACAATCTTGTTTTATTAAACGAACAAATTGCTCAATTAAATGGAATAGGAAAAAGAGCAGTACAAAAACGTATTAATAAATTGAATCAAAAAGGTTTTATACATATTAGAACTCGGAATTACAAAATGGGAAAAGGCAGGGCCGAGTTTATTTCTTCATTGAGTGTAAAAGGAACGAACCTTCTTAAAAATGAAAACCTAATTGATAACAATATTTTACTGGAAAGATTTTTATTTAATAAGATATATAATTTTGAACACGAACTATTAGTAAACTGGTTTCGAATTTATCTCAATCTATTGCCAATTAAAATAACAGATTTGGGTGTTGACTTTATATCTGCAACAATCCCATTTCTACCATTAAAAAGTAATGGATTACCACTGATATCAGAAAGCTTTAAACAAGATGACCTTCCGATAAATTTTACACCTGACGGAGTTTTTTCAATTATCAATAAAGAAAAAAATAAAAGTTTACTTTTCTTTTTGGAAGTTGATATGGGAACTGAATCTCTAAATAGTAGTAGCTCCAATTCAAACAACATCGCTACAAAAATAAAAAACTACAGAGCATATTTCAAGAGTCAAAAATATAAACGATATGAAAAAAGATGGGATACGAAATTCAAAGGATTTAGATTATTATTCCTTACAAATTCTGTAAAAAGAAAAACTAATATTTCAAATTTTGTTAGCGCGGATAATTCAAGTGATTTTATCTGGATAGCAAATCAGTATGATCTGTTTGAGAAAGGTCTTGGTGGAAAAATTTGGGCACGAGGTGGGAGTGCATCTAGATCACATGAATCAATCCTTGGTACAACCCTTGCTTTTGACTTAAGATTACCCGTACTAAAATAATCACTTCAAGCAAATTTTATCTTCATAAAAAGGTATAATTTTACTAAGTATTTCCAGATAATATTTGTTCGTTAAATACCTCAAATGTATTCGTTAAATGACCAATAACGTTCGTTAATTAGTTTGAAACTGTTCATTTAACGAACAGCCGATTTCTTTATAACCTACTATCAATAAACATCTTATGATCGGTTCGTTAAATCGACTATATAACAAAGAAAGGGAATGAGAGAATGAATGAAAAAAGAAGAGATTAAAGTGAATTATAACTTAGAATAAGTATTTGAATGATTGGTATTTTTATGAATTGTTTCAAGATATTTAGTCAGTAAAGTTTGTTTGATTTTGGAATTTTTATTGTTGGGGACTAAAATTTGAAAGATTTATTAATGAGTTGGTACTTCTTTTACTTGAATAATATTCGTTTTGTCGATTTAATTTTATCGTTATGATTTTTGTTTAATTGATGTTTTAGATAGTTATTTTTGTTGTAAATCTTCTCTTACAGTCTCTACATATTCTGATTCTTTTAATCCCTTCTTGCGTTTTTCTGTATCCTTTCCAATTTGTATTTGTTTGATTGCAATATGGACATTTGAATGGTCTCGCCATTGTGTTTTCACCTCTTAAGTTTAATTTTGATTAGTAATTAGTTGGATTCAAATATGTTGGTCTTCACGCCTAAAAGTTTATAAATCGGATTCGTCATTTCATGACTTACTCATCGTAATCCGATATATAAACTTATCCCTTTTCAAGGTCGGCTAACCCAAAAAATTTTCCTTCTTTGACAAGTTTCTTATTCTCCACGGGGTCTTTAAATGTGAAGACCCCGTTTAGTTAGAAAAGCAGGGTAAGGAGGAATATAAAATGAAAACAGATAATGACACATACAAAGTTGTAAGAGCAATTAGAGAACTTGAGAACAAAGATATTTGTCATGAATATTATGATGTCACCGAATTTGATCTAGATACAATTCTTTCTTGGTATGGTATTTCAGAAGAGTGGAATCAGGAAGAGAATACAATATTAAAAGAGTACTTACTCAAGATGGCATATCAAGATGAATTAAAAGAGGTAATAAGAATTACAGATGAAGAGTCTGATCCTATACTCGCTTCGATTCCTAATAGGCCGGCACCGAGCTTAAAGTTGTTACAGCTTGAACATTTAAATTGGAAAAGGGAAATGTCAAAGAGAAAAGAACTAACGGAGAATCATAAAAATTCACCAATCTTATTTAAATTGAAAAAGAGCAGAAGTAAAACAATAATGACTTTCATAACAGGTGCAAATAAAATTTTAGAAATTGAAAACTTGAGCCTAAAATTGAGATGGGGCAATATTGGTAAAATGAATTTAAGTCCATAAAATAAATGGATACAGGAAATTATCGAAAACAAGAAGTTTGAAACCTTCTCATTCACAGATATTTGAAATGATTATTAGCTATTTTTCATACATACGCAAAAACCACGAATGAAGGGATTTATGAAATCTTGAAAAAATTATCATTTGCTTAAAATATTATCTACATTATTTATAAAGTAAAATATTGCAGATCTCAATGAGAACATTCTGAGTGTTGAAAATCATTGAATAAGTTTAGTGTTAATAAAAGCATACATCGATTATAACTTTAAATTAACTTCATTGCAATTTGAAGGGATATTATTAACTTATAAAAAAGTAAAAAATTATGGTAGGGCAATTATGACAAGAATATTCATGTGGGTTTTCTTTCTCCTAATTTCTCACACTCTTAGCTTATTCATCAATGCCGAAGTACGCTTCGTAAGCAAGACCGGCAACAGCACACCGCCCTATACAAGCTGGACAACTGCAGCAGACAGCATACAGAAGTGCATCAATGTTGCAGCCTACGGAGATACTATATTTGTAGGTGAAGGAACCTACGAAGAATATGTGAAAGTATATAGTGGTATCCGTCTAATTGGAGCAGGTTATGATAAGTGCATAATTGACAGCAGAGCTTTTCTTGATACAACCGAGCACGTTGTGGAACTCAGCGATAATACAGAATTAAATGGGTTTAAACTTATTGTTACCACGCCTTCAAATACGCGGGCTACTGCAATACGGGTAATTTGTCCGCAAGATTCAGGGAACCTACCGACTACAATAAAAAACAATCTGATCACTGATACTGAATATGGGATAAGAGGGACACAAACTAACATTATTATCGAAGACAATATTTTTACTAATATGAAAAGCGGAATAATCTTTACGCCTTATTGGAAATTCTACGATCATATAGTAAGAAGAAATATTTTCCATGTGCAAAATGGAATTGGCCCTGGGGTAAGTCAAAATATTACAGTAAATAACAATATCTTTTATTTAGATGGGCAATTACCAACCGCCGTTCGTTCAGCCGGATCGTTGAAGTGTTACAATAATTTAATGATTAATTATGGCTGGGGTAATCCAGCTATTGGCGGCTATATATATCCGGTTGAAATTATTAACAACACAATTGTGGGTAAATTTTATAAAGGTTTAGATGTTTATACAGAAAATCATGTAGCAAAAAATAATATTATATATAATACACGGATCGCTATTTCAACCGAAGGTGCATATACCAGCCCAATTATAAAATATAATTGTATCTGGCTATACGAGCAACTTTATGATAATGAACCGTTGGACAGTACAAATATAGTTGCAGATCCAATGTTTGAAGATATTGAAAGTGAAAAATTTTATCTTCAAAAGTTTTCACCCTGTATTAATTCCGGCGATCCTTCTATTTTAGATAAAGACGGAAGCAGAAGTGATATGGGTCTTTACGGAGGGCCCTTCGGTGAAACCTACACTTATAAAGATTTAGCACCGCGTCAGCCAAGGAACTTGCTAGGTAATGTGGACAGCGGAAAAATAACTATTACTTGGCTGTCTAACTCTGAAGCCGACTTTTCAGAATATAATATTTACAAAAGCACTGAGCCTAACTTTACAATTTCCACAAGCAATTTTCTACAATCAACAATAGATACGTTTTTTATTGAGTTTCTGAAAGCAGGTACGAATTTATACTATAAAATAACAGCACTTGACTCATCGAAAAATGAATCGCCGCCAAGTGAAGAATTAACGGTAACTTTAACGGGAATAGATGAGCATGAAATAAAGGATAAGGAATATCAATTATATCAGAACTATCCGAATCCGTTTAATCCGTCAACCAATATTTCATTTTATCTTAAAGAAAGAAGCAGCGTAAGATTAAGTATATTTGATACAAATGGAGAAAAAGTAGCCGAACTATTAAATACAAAAAAACCAAAAGGATACCATGAAATAAATTTTTCTGTCCAAGAGCAAAACAAAGAATTAGCTTCAGGAGTTTATGTTTATTCATTAACAGTAACAGACAGCAAGAATCATTTTTACCATACAGCAAAAAAAATGATGCTCATGAAGTAGTATCATATGATACTAACTATAAATAGAGTAATTATTATACAATTTATTTAATAATTTTACGGAGGCATTATGAAATGTCGTATCATTTTTTTTGCGTTTCTTTGCTTTATACATATTCAACTAGCAGCACAAGCCCCTTCTGGAATGCCTAACAAAATAACACTTGGACTGTACTCTGCAGGGGGAACGACAGCCATCAACAATAATATCCAATATCTAAATTATATTAATGATTTAGGAATCGATGCGGCTATCCATTATGTAAATAGCACAGTAAATCCGCTTTTAAGTAATTTGGATCTTATTTCCCAAAATAATTCTGCTCAAGATTATGTTTTCAGTTATTCTCAAGGTTATTATTCTAAGTGGGAAGCTGAAAATATTGTATCAACGCAGAATGTAGGATTTAGACAAGCAGGAGGTATATATCCTTCAACAACATGGAAAAACAATTATAACAGCAATGCAAAATTATTTGGTCCTAGGTATGAACAAGAGAAAAAATATAGGGAACATAGTCCGCTTGGTGGGCATGCCGTTTTTGTCCCTTACATTGCAAAAGTTAAAATTAGATTAACAGAATTCGAAACGCCTGGAAATGTTTGCAGTATTGAGATTAAATATTTTTGGGATAAAAATAAAGATAAGTTAGTGGGTGAAAATGAATTTGATATAATAAGAACAATTGAAATTTTTACAACAGATACTATCACAACAAATTGGATAGTATTGGAACTTGATTATCACTACAATCACGCTGGAATTGAAACAATACCAAATAATGATTTTACTGAAGAAAATGATTACGGTCCAGGCGTTCAAATAGAAATTAATTCCTTATCCAATATAGGTTTTGAAGTTGACTATGTGGAATTTGTAGATAATAGTATTTGGGAAAATTATTTTGTGGACGAACCAGTAGCATTTCAGACAAATCTTACAAGCTACATCACTAATTCAATTTTTCAGGATATAAAGTATTTTTACAGCCAGGATGAACCACACTTATTTGACCAATATGTTCCTTTCAATACAGTTAAAAATGCAATAGATGGCTATAATGGATATAAACCACTATTTACAACTTTTTATCCACAGTGGAACAGGCAATATTGTGGGGAACCAACATTTCCATTGATAGATAAATTTAACTCGGAACAAATTCTGTTTTACTATTACCCGGTAATAAGCGTGCATAATCAGTGGAATGATAGTAATTATACTTACACAGAACCAATCTGTCCTACCCCCTATGCTTATTTAGATTTCGCTATGAGGCATTTGGAGGATGCTACGACGACTTTCCCTGATAAAAACTTATGGTTTACAATGCAAGTTCACGGACATAGAAATGATAATGCTAATGTACTTTTAAGATCTCCGTCAACTAAAGAGGTAAATGTACAAGCAATGATTGCGTTAGCTCATGGGATGAAAGGAATTTTTTTCTATAATATGCAATCCTACGGTGATCCATTAGGAATACGTTACAATATTGGATTAGTAACAAGAGATGACGACCCTATTGATCCGCTTGAACCAAATTATAAATACTATTTATTAAAGAATAACTTAATTCCAAGAATCAAAAATAAATATGAAAAACACTTAATTAACTTAAAATATAATAATGTATTTGATAAATACTTTTATATTGATCCTGCTATAAGATATGTAAATTCTAACGGTTACACGCATAATAACCCTAATATTGCTCTAAAATTAATTAACTTTAATATTGATCCGAATCCATCGCGCCATGTTTTAGTTACACAATTAGATAATAATGTTAATCCAAATGAGAGCATTTATTATTCCGTTGTAAATCTTATCACGTCAGAAACATTTAAACCAAGCCAGCATATTGGTTATTCATATACTATTCCCCAAGTATTTAATAGCTTTAGAAACATTAGGTTTAGAGATATCGAAGATCAATTTGATCTTACCTTCGATAATAGCAGCCAATCAACAAAAAATTATAATCATTCACTTTTACCTGGTGCTGGAGTATTTATTCAAACTGGGCCAGTATTAAAAATTGGCGGCACATTAAAATTCAACGAAACAATAAGCCAGGATATATTTATTACTAATGATATTATTGTGGAGGATGGAGTAACTTTAACAATCGAAGCCGGGAAGTATCTTATTATACCAAACGGAGTAACACTTACAATTGAAAGTGGAGCCAAATTAGAATTTAATGAAAATAGCAACTTATTTGTGTTTGGTAATTTAATCGCTGAAGGTACACCAACAAACAAAATAACTCTTGAAAGGGCAGGCTCTTCTGGTCAATGGGGAACAATTACATTTGATGGATCAGAAACCTCCGGATCAATACTTAACCATATAGAAATGAAGAATGGTACAGAAATACAATGCTTAAATGGGGCTGATATTACTATTCAAAACTCTTTATTTCAAGATTGCGGGCAAGCTGTTTACATATATAATTCGGCTCCAAAAATTATAAATAACGTAATTGATGATCCAATACACAACGGAATTTTTGGTGAAGCAAATGGAAAAAGTCCTTTGATTCTGGGTAATACTTTTATAAGAACTTCAGGGAGAACCCATAAAGCAATACATCTTGGAAATTATACAAGTCCATTTATCGCAAATAATGATATTAGCGGGTTTGATCATGGAATGTATTTGGGCGGCGGAACATATGCTTACTTTTCTGACAATTATCATTCAACACCAAATCCTAATAATAGAATGAGAAATTGTAATCGAGGTCTAATAGTTGGTTGGGGCGGCACTGTCAAGGCTGGTATTGAGGTTTCTTATAGTTTCTTTGAATATAATGCAAACAGCATTTACAATAATATTTATGAAGATGTTTATGTATATCGAAATAGTAGTGTTTTTGCTGAAGGAAATTGGTGGGGGGGCGGTTCTCCAATTACTTACGTTCAAACCGGCTCATTCCTAATTATATCTACACCTTTGCCTGTTGACCCCTGGTTAGGAATACCAAAACAAATTACTCAGCAATCCGGTGTACCGGAAACTCAAAAAACACCCGTTCACCTTTTAGACATTCAAGCTGGTTCATTATTAGAAATGGGTGGAAAAATAGATGAAGCTATTATTCATTATCAAGGTATGATAGAGAGAAACTCTGCACCAACGGCAGCAATTGCTGCGCTGCTCAGTATAAATAACAACAATCCCAAAGCTGCAATTAGTAATTTCCTTAGTACACGTTCTGCTGTTGGTGGCGACTTAAAACCAAAGTTATTAAGTGCGACTGCATCAATATATTTACAAGAAGATGATTATGAAAAAGCAATACTAACATATGATAAGATTATCAATGACTATTCTAAAAGTTACGATGGAATAAGTGCAAGGTTTGATAAACTGTTTGCGGCATTACACTATAAAAATAATAGAACACTAGCCCAAGAAATTTTAAGTGAAATTAAATCTTTAGATATAACCGATGATGAATTGTTGGCAAGAAAAGATATTGCTAATCGATTACTTAACAGCGCATCAACTGCATACTCAAAATCAAACAATGGTACGGGGCAAGCTGTTGTTGAAAACATTGAAACTCCTAAAACCTATGAAATGCAAGGAAACTATCCAAACCCGTTCAATCCATCTACAACAATAAGTTTTGCTTTGCCGTTTGAATCAACAGTCTCATTAGAAATTTATGATATTACTGGTAAACTAATTCAAAGTTTTGATATTCCAAATAAATCTGCCGGTTACCATAATGTTTTATGGAATGGGAAAAACAGTAATTACCTTGATGTGGCAAGCGGTGTTTATCTTTATAGGTTTACGGCAGCATCCTTAGAAAACAAGGAAGTATTTAGTAAGTCTGATAAGATGATGCTGATAAGATAAAACAAATAACTAATGGGGTCATTCCAAATGACCCCTTATTTTATGATCAAAATAAAACTACACATTATATTTTGTTATTTACTCATCACATTAATTTTTCCCGCATTTATAATTGCGGATTATCCAGATATCACTTCATATAGAGTAAAACAATACTTAAACATAATTTAATCAGTCACAATCGATTTTGATATTAATTGGAGAACATTTGCCAGAGTTATATATTAGTTAGGATGTAGGTAATGGGACAGATAAATCCCTACTAAAATTCCTTATGTTACGTTGTGTTTTATGAAACGGATTAACCTCAATTGAAATTGAACAACTAGTCATAGAATAGTACCCTATATATTATTTAAATACATGAGTGAAGATGAAAAAAAGAAAAGTAGTTGATGCTCATGCAGACAAAAACGGAAATATCACCTCAGTAAAAATTAAAGGAAACAAATCATTTACTCCTTTAAACGTAACTATAAAAATAGCTGAGAGAAACGAATTATCAAATGTAATTGCTGTCCACCCTAAAAATGGCAACCCTTATTTGTGCAGTAAACCTGATTCAAATAAAAATAATAACCTAGATGATTTGGCCAAAAAATAATTATTGATTATATGAAAGACTTAGATATTAGTTTTGTAAAAAGAACTCAAAAAATTATTAATGAATACAGTGGTAATCTAGAATACACTTTACTAATAAATTGTACTCTTGGGTTAATCCAATTGCCATTTGAAATTAATAAAGAAAAAAGATTATCATTTCTAAATCGTAATCTTAATGACGTAGATATTATTCAGGAAATATTTAAAAAAGATAGTAATTATACTTTTTCACCAACGAAGTTTAACCAGCAAAAAGAAGGGTACGTAAGAGCACGGAAAAATCTTTATACATTTCTTCAACATTTGCGCAATAGTCTTGCTCATCTGGCTCTCGCAGAAACACAGAATGAAGATGGTGAATGGGCCAGTATTAGGCTTAGAGATATTAATGTACGTAATAATGATAACGTAGAATTAGAGGTTACAATCGACAAAGATGATCTTAAAACATTAGCTATGTATTTATCTGATGAATATATTAATGAAATCCAAGAGTTGAATAGTAAGTGAGATTAGAAAAAACATCTAGACCTCAAAAATCTGCTATTCACATGACAACAATTATTAAAGGGTTTTCAAGTTTGTTTCTAAATAATAACAAATGAAATCGATTCTCATATTATTATTTAATTGCTTGATCAATAACCTCAACTCGCTCATATCAGAGATTATTGGTTATTGCAAAGAATATTGCCTGTTAAAACAATCAAAAAGGAAAATATAAATTGAAAATATTTATTAGTTATAGTACAAAAGATCTAAACTTGGTGAAAATATTTGCAGAACACTTAAAACCGTTCGGTGAAGTGACTTATTGGGCAGAGGATAAAGTTTTAGGAAAAGAAGCTTGGGATACTATTTTTTCTTGGATTGATTCTTCTGATGTCGTTCTTGCACTGATTACCGGCAGTACAGTTGCCCGAGCAATGTCAGTTGGTCAAGAGATTGGGAGAGCTAAAACACAAAATAAAAATATTATCCCAATTGTTTCATCTACTGTTCCTTCTACTGAGCTTGGCTTTTTATCAGGTACCACATATCAAGTGATTGATCCTTCTGATCCCTACGCAGCAGTATTTGAGATTACAAGAACTATTGAAAAATATAGTATTGCAGAAAAACAAAATCAAAATGCAGCATTAGTTTTAGCTGTATTAGCATTTTTTCTTTTATTATTTTCAAACAATAAGTAGAATAGAACCCTTTGAATAAAAATATTTTGCAGTTAGAGTTCTCATGTGGAAACATTGTAATGATTTCTAGCTTTGAACTCGTGAAGTAATTGAATAAAATTTATGCAGTCCTTCTAGCACAGCTTAAAATTATTTTTGGGTTTTGATGTAAATCATTTTTCTCTAACAATGATTTCACTTTTGATTCAATTTTTTCATTGATAGCAACAACAATAATTTTATCAAAATTAGCTTGAAGACATTTATTGATATTTGAAAGGATATCTGATCTTCCGGTTTCAACTTCAATTGCAATTTGTCTGCCGTTTTTAGTTGCTACAACATCAACAGACTTCCCTTCACCGATCGGTTTTTCAAAAGTTATATCAAAACCCTTGCTTTTAAGTAACTCAGCATATTTATTTTTCCAGTATTCATGTGTAATACCACCCTCTCTAATATCTGATATTAAATTTGTGATCGGTTCACTGCAAATTCTTTTACCTTCTCTAGTTAATTTAAGTACTATCACTCTGCCACTTTTAGTTGGAATTTCCTCAGTATCAATCAATTGTTTTTTTACTAATGAATTCTTTAATTCATTTCCTTTCCGTCTACTCCATCCTAATCTTTTATATCTTTCAACTACTCCAGATAATTTATTGGAATAAATATCTTTAAGTAATATTTGTTCTTCTGAGGTTATTCCACTACTTATTTTTCGTGGGTCTTCATTTTGCGGAATCTCTATCTCCTCAACAATAGTAACACTTTCAGAGGTGGAATAACTGGAATAAGGTCTCATCATCTCACTGATCATTTTATCATTTACAGAACCTTTTCTAATTGGAATATGAGGGACATGTATCATAAAGGGTTTATGCCACCTTCCCTGAATCTTAGCAACAGCCTCACCAATATCAAGCCTACCTAAAACTTTCTTATCAGAAGCCTCTAATAACAAAGAGCTTGCAGCAGAATTAACATCTTTAGCATCTTTAAGATTTAACACTATTGTACACCAAGTATTTCCTCTAGCGGGTAAAGACAAAAGACTGGGACACTGATCAATAATAATAACCGATTCACCGAGTTCCCTAATTTCTCTAATTATAACATCGGTTATTGATTCACCACCTACTAAGTCACTCTTATCTTTTCCGATCACGTGATGTGCTTCTTCTAATATAATTGCGTGATCAAATTCTTCTCTCTTTTGGCTAGGTGAAGATAATCTGTAATGATGAATCCATAATAAAATACTTTCAACTAAAAATATTTTATCAGTGTTAGTGAGTGAATCCATTTCAAGAATAACTTGCTGATCTAACAAATCAACCATATCAGATTGCTGCCTTACATTAAAAGTTTTCCCTGTCTCCCCAAATGTAAGTGCACCCAAGGCTCTTAATGTACTGCTCATCCAACCGGCTTCCCTACCTTTAGCATCAGTGCTTTCTATTGTATTCAATAAATCTTTAAGCGTTGGGTAATTTGTAATTGGTTTCGAGTTATATAAACCAAAATCCCGATAAGTTCTATCCAATGCTTTCTGCAACAAATACATGACTCCTTCACCAACATAAGTAGCGTGTGCAATAATCTCAATAAGCTTCTTCAACCAAGTCTTAGCAGAAGTTCCGGGAGGTGGAATTAAAGGATTAAAACGAAAGGGAGCGACATCTCTTCCAACTGTGTAAACACGAACAGCCTTGCCGTAACTCTCTTGAATAATATCACGGTAGTTTCTCTTCCAGTCTAAAACAAGAAAAGGTTTTTTCTTATAAATAAAATTCTTTAATACTTGAAAGCATAAATTTGTTTTACCCGAACCCGAAGCACCAACAATCAAAACATGTTTAATCCAATCATGTTCACGTAAACAAAAAGGATGTAATTTCTTACCAGCATAAGTAATCTCACCAATAGGATAATCTCCACGAACATTTTCAGCTGAAGGAGGGGCAAGGATATCAATATTCTTAGAATCAAAATCAGTATTAATATTATCTACGTACATCATATTCAGAATCTGTTCAATTTCTCTTTTGCCATCTGTATCCTCAACTAAATAAGCCCTCCAGAGACGATCAACCTTCTCACCCAATATAGGTCTTAACTTCACACAAATATCTTCAGCTAACAACTCTAAAAGCCCCCAGATAGCATTTTTGATCTTCGTTGTACATTCTTATACTCACCAAGAGTCTCGAGCAGTTCTTTATAGAGCGGACTATTATCCTTCCAGCACTTCAAAACTTCTTGCTTTTTCTCAGACTCCAATCTTTGAATTATATTTTTAAAATCTGCTCTTTTCTTTTCCACCATCGGATTACTAAACATAGGCCAAGATTCTAAATTCATAACTCCGATGTCACATTCCCTAATCATAGAATCCAAATCATTAACATGATCGTCCCGAATCTGAGATCGCTGTTCAATTTGTGATTTTAGATGCTCAGCAGTTGCACCTAAGAATCTCAATTTATCATTCGTAATAACATCGGCAATATCTGACCCACTTGATGATTTATTTGCAGACTTAGTGATAGAGTAATCAAGACTTGGAAAATATGAAATTCCAACAGTTTTATTTTTATTAGGATTTTGATCTTGGGCTAGGTTATAATTGTTCTCAACTATATAGCTAGGATGATAGTAGTTGTCTAATTTCGGTAAATATTCTTTTGTAAATATCACATTAATCACCTCGAATATTATCATATAAAGAAACTACTATATAAACCTTTCGGTTATTCACTACCTTTTAGTAGAAAACTCCTTCGATATTCTAAGCTTAATTTGCGCTCTTTCAAATTTATCGATCTCAATAAACACATCATGTTTGCCATTAGCATTTGAATCAACGTAAAATTTATTGCTTAAGATATAACGAATGCTACCCGGACTCTTTCTTAAATTTCGTGCTATTCTTTTTATAGGCATATTATGGAAGTAATCATCGAAGATTTGGTTAACTAAATCTTTTTGCTCTGAATCAACAACTACTTCTCTCCCTACAACTTTATACCCAAAAGGTGGACGATTCATAAAACGAGAATTACTCCTAGCTTTCTCTCTACCACGATTTATTCTTGACTGCCTCAGATCAGTTTCAAACTCCGAGAACACAGCTCGAATTTTTTGAAACGCCTTCTCAAAAGGACCAACAGCCTCTCGCTCATTTATCAAAAGTAGCTTAACGCCTTTCATTGATAAATGAGTATCAATCCAGCCAAACTGCAAAGTATTTCTTGAAATTCGATCAGACTCAGTAGCAATAACAATACTAGGTTTATCAATATCAATTCGATCAAGTAAATCCATCAAACCTTTTCTCTCAGTTAATTTTGTCCCACTCATCGAATCAGAAAAACTTTCAACAACTTCAATCTCATTTTCCTCACAATATTCCTTGATCTCATCAAACTGAGCATCCAAAGAAAAACCTTTAGCTTGCTCACCGGTACTAACTCTCAAATAAACAAATGCCTTCCTCACTTTAATTCACTCTCTCTTACTCTTAAAACCAAATCCCCACGTTCAATAAAAACTTCAAGCACATCACCGCCATTTAATCTTAAACTTTTTGCAAGCCCTCTAGGAATTGTAATCTTAAACTGACCGTTAGATTTTTGAAACTGTATCCGAACTAAATTATCTGGCAAGCGAGGGCGACGATTATCTTTTTGACTTCTATTAAAATCGAGGGATGGAACCATACAAAATCTGTATACATAGATTGATATATAAATCTATCGATAGATATGCTTCCAATTGGTAGGGGTAGAAAAGTCTAACTTACTGTCCCCTTAATGTTGATTGTTAATTTATTACTATTCCAAAATGAATATGATCTATATTTAACTCATCAGTAGATAATAAAATTTACTACTAAAAAATTAGTAGGAGTACTCTGTAGTTGCGAAGCTTACTATTTACTCAAAAGTGATAAAACCGAAAAATATATTAACATGAAGTAATTACCATTAAGTTATGACAACCGCAAACAAAACATTAAAAAACTACAAGAACAATAATCAAGATGAAGCAATGAAATTACTACTAGAAGTAAACAATAAATTAGATTATATAATTAAATTACTTCGCGAAGAAGAATACAAATACCCTTACCACAACAGCTATATTGAGACTTTTGAAAACAATGACCCGAAAAATTTATAGGTCACGCTTCACATACATTCATGCTCACAACAACCAATTGAATTGCAGCACGCGAACATCTCCATGATATAAAAATCAGGATTGATAAATGCTGCTGTGATTCAATTAAACACAGAGAAGTTTTCGACTAAACGAAAACACATATTTGGCCCGTTCCGGCTTTAAGAAGCCAAAATACGACCAAATTACCTAGATGAAAGACTGCACTTCAAATTCTACAATATTAACTAACAAAAACACTAAATCAATTTATACAGCCTCAATCACTTAGCACTTGAGACTGTAAATTTTAAGGAGGTAAAAACCATGAACATATTAGAACAACAAAACAATGGGTCACTATACATAGTGGCATCAAGAGCTGTAGCAGCAAAATTAAATCCAGCAGAAATGCAAGAAGCATTACAAAAACTAGAAGTAAAAATGCAAGAACAAGATCCACTCAATCCGGATCTTTGGACAGTATTTGTAAGCAACTACAAACTGTGGGGAATACTAGACCATCGAGCCGGTCCAAACGGTGAAGATTTACTTACAATTCTATTCCCGGAAGATTACTAATCTTCCCAAAAACAATTTTCTTAATAAATAATTGGAGGTCAAACTTATGGCAAAATAAATGTTTAGAGCCCACCACTAAAAACCACTCACCAAGACACATTCACCAATTACAATATTAAATAATAGTATGAATCATACTATCCCGGGTGAATTATGTCCGTTCCTAAACAACAGCCCTCAAAGTTTGATCTCCATAAAACATAGGAGATCAAAAAAATGCAACACCAAATCAAGGAACTAATATGTCTGTGTGAAGATGGAAAATTCAGACTAAAGAAAAACTGCACCAGCTTTGAAAGCAAGTGGTATGAATCCAATTACCTGGAAGATGAAACAATCCTCTTTGAAGGAGAAAGATATTGGACGGATGATTGCAGATACTCAGATCACTTAGAGGAATACATACCTGAAGAAATATTTATAACAAAACATTTCTACTGCGAAGGATGTGATAATTACTATCACGAAAATGAAAGAACCGAACATGTCTATTCAAATACTAGCTATTGCAATAATTGTTTTTATGCTGACCACACCTATTGCCGTCACTGTGATGAAGCAATTAGAAATGATGATTCCCGCTACTCAGAAATTACTCAGAACGACTACTGCGAATACTGCTTTGGTGAGCTGCACAGTTACTGTGAAAATTGCGGGAACGACTATTGGGCAGATGACGGCTGCGACTGTGGAGTATCAATACATAATTATTCATACAAACCCGACCCAGTATTTTTTAATAATCCAAATGATAATTCAAAATACTTTTTGGGAGTCGAGCTCGAAGTAGAATCAAAAGGGAATTGCAGATCAAACTGCGCCGAAGAGATCAATGATATCTCAAGACTTTATTACTTAAAAAATGATAGCAGTATTGAAGATGGATTTGAAATAGTTACTCATCCATTTAGTCACTCTTGGTACAATAATCACAAATCAATTTTTAGTGAGTTACTTAATACACTAAGAGATAACGGTTTTAGATCATACAATACATCAACATGCGGAATCCATATCCACATTACAAAAAGTTATTTATCCGGATTAGACCTAGCCAAACTGCACTTATTCTTCTGTCAGAATGAAGAATTCGTAGAAGTAATATCGCAAAGGAAATCTAACAATCTTAATCAATGGGGGAAAATAAAGAAAGACAAAAAAGCAATTTATGACCAAAGTAAAAAGAAAGGTGGAAGCGAAAGATACACAGCTATCAACCTTCAAAACCACAGTACAGTTGAGTTTAGAATCTTCAGAGGAACATTAAACGAAAACTCGTACTACAAAAACATTGAATTCGTAGTTGCTATCTGCAGCTTCATAAAAGTAACATCCCTTCAACAGCTCACCAAAGATCATTTCTACGACTTCATAAAGAAAGACAAAAATTACAAAAACTTAACAAAATTTATTGAGGTAAAACAATGTGCATAATAATACTCAACACCAAAGAACATCTATCAAAAGAAATATTAAATGAATGCTGGGAATCAAACAACGACGGAGCCGGGCTAATGTACGCAATAGACGGAACCATAAACACATTCAAAGAACTAAAAAGCTTTAACACATTTTACGACTACTATTCAACACTTAGAAGCGAATTTAAGAAAACCAAAATAGCACTTCACTTTCGTATTGCTACATCCGGGAAAATAGATACAAACAATATCCACCCATTTAAAGTAAATGAGAAACTAGTTTTCATGCACAACGGAATAATAGACATTCCATTGCAAAGAAAATCAAAAGTAAATGATACAATAGCATTCAATCAAAAAATATTAAAACAATTACCCCACAGTTTCTTAAACAACGTAGCAATGCGAGAACTAATCTCAAGATATGTTGAAAGATCAAAATTACTATTCATGAACAACCAAGGTAAATACTGGATACTAAACGAACACCTCGGGCACTGGGATAAAAATGGAAACTGGTTCAGCAACTACAGCTACTGCCCAACAACATTTTTAAACGAAAGAGCAGATATACTATGGACACACGATATTGGAGACTATGAATTTTGCCAATACTGCGGAATTGAATTACTTGAAGAGAGGGAAGTAACAAATGAAACTTGTTATGGGTGTATGCATAGATTTTCGACGGAAATAGGAGTATGTACGGTCGATGAAATTTAGCAAATACTCTTACGGCAAAACGATGACATTTTTATGAGAGTAGAATTGAACAAATTAAATTTTACTCTCATATTACATATAAGTAAAACACTAATATAGTAAATGAAAAATTTTGCAAATTCCAATTTGTGAGTTTACATTTAGATGAAAATGAACCGTCTATTTAAACCACCAATCTTTTAGCTTAGCCCAAAAAGTGGTTTTAGGTTTTAATTGTTCAATCGGTGATTCGCTTACTTTGCTAAAAATATCGTTACGCTTTGATTTTACGTTTCTGTAATATTTATTTTTATTTAAATAATCTATAAATCTTCCAGAATTAATCTCATCTTCAGTCCACTTTTGTGCCCATAATACTTGATTATTCTTTATCCAATAGTGGGATTGGCAAGTGAAATTCCAATTCCCAATTGAAGGATAAAGTGATATTGTCTCACCATCAAATATTAATTTCCAATCTGTTGTAGTTAAGGGAGTTATCACCTCGTTGCCGCAACCACAACAACATTTATGCAAAACAGTCCCATATTTTAAAGAGATGTAGATAACATTTTCTTCAAGATTGTCAGGAATATATTCAACAAATTCATGAATCATTTTCATCACTCAATAACATATTTACGTTTATTGAATAAGTACAAAAGTACTCTTTTTCCAAGTCCTGGTAGAATCCGCATAGCTTCTTCCATTTTATCACGGCAAGTGCTGCATTTAACGAATTAAGTTCTGCAATTTGAATATTCTGACTATATTCATTTTCAGCATTATGCTCTGTAAAAGAAATTCGATTATTATTTCTAACATGATTTCTTTGACTTTCAGTACTAGCCGTCACTCTTAATATACCAATTAATGAATCATCAACAGTCTCAATACCCATTCCAACGTCAATAAATGAAATCTTGAACTCTTCCAATTTATTGACTATTAATTTTTTGTCTTTCGATTTATCTAAGCATATGAATACAAAATTTAGGCTTGAAATTAAACCAACATTGGTAGAATCGATATATTCGTGATGAGAAAAAATGTACTTATGCATCTTTGAGTATTTTTCTTTATAGTAATTAGTTTTCATCGGAGTTTTATTTATTTCTTCAATTGATGCAGCACCGGGTGCTCTAAATGAATTATGCAATAAAAATTTGTCACCATCAAAAAGATGAATCTCCTTAACAGGCGATTTTGCCACTAGGTCTAAGATATATGACCCAGTGCCACCCAATCCAATTATCCCAATTTTTTGATCCTTTAATTTATCAGATATTCGAATTATTTCTGCTCTACTTGAGTTTGTATCAGGATATTTAAAAACAGAATCTTCATCTCCAGATTCAATAATCCTGAAAGTCTGAGCGGTTAAAGAACTATCCATTGATCTGACCGGTGCTGAAATTATCTCAACATATCTTGTCATCTTTTTATAGTAATCAGCATATCCATTTTTTGGCTTATTTGAAAATGAATGATTCGTTACAATTCCTTCAGCCAATTTAGTAGTTATACTGTTATGTTTAATTTGGTGTATTGTACTTCCATCTTTGTTACAGGGATACTCCCCAATAAAATGAACAATATGATTTTTAGGATCTCCTGTTTTCTGTCCTGCAATTGTAAGCTCTGACACAAGTGTTCCTAATTTGATTTCTTTGCTTGAGTTCAGATAAGGAATGCTGTTAATTAGTAAATAATTATGTCTAATCTCAAGTTCGTATCCTTCGTCTCTCAGCTTTTTAAGATCGGGACTAAGATTTATCTGTAGCGGTGACATTAAATATCATTCCTTCTTTGACTTTTACTGTATCACCCTGAACCATTGTACCTTCTGGCCTATTTCCCTTTCCTCTTTTAAAAGTAATCGTATAAATTATATTCGGGTTCGTTGATACTGATCCAAAAGCAAGTTCAACAACTTGATTAAAAGATATCTCCTTTTCAGTCCATATCTTTTCTCTTCCGTTTACTATAATATTGTATTCCCTATTGCCACTTTGAGAATCAGGTACTTTATTTTCGATACTTTCCATTATAACTCCTTTCAATTCTTTTTTATAACTTTTGAATAATTCAAGTGAAACGATTCCATTTCTTAATTACTATTTTGGTCTTTAAGGCAGAACTTATCCTTGCGGCGGATTTGGATCATTTCCATGGCTGTCCGATTGGGAAATCCTGCCATTTTTATTGTGAATGATAAATTCCGTTTTTTGGTTTTGACTGATTTTTCTTCCTGCATCAATTGCATCTTTTTTATTGCTAGTGTGCAATGTTGCTTTATCAGCGCCCCCCCTTTTTACGTCCCAACCTCCTTTAGGATTTGGAACAACATGATGAGTTTTGCGTGCCATATTTTTCTCCTTTTGATAATAATTATATTTATCTACAACAAATATACATTCACGTGGCGAACTGGAAATTCGTCATTCATAAAAAAATAATTAACTAACTTTGATTAAATATAGTTTTGATATGAAGACCTTGTTAGATCTCTTAATTCTTTTACAAGAGGTTTAGGAGAGATTACTTTTACATCAGGACCATAACTCAGGACTTTTGAAAAAAACTCGTATGAGGGCTTTACATTTACAGAGATTTTAAACTCTTTATTATTATCGGTGAGTATTTTTTGTGTTTCGTGAATTGGAAGAGCTTTTAAATAATTGCCTTGATAAGGTACAAAGGACAATACTACTCTCTTTGGTTCACCAGACTTCACGGTAATTCCAAAGGAATACTTAAAGTAATTATCAGGATCAAAAGGAACTGGTTCAAAAGTTTCATCTAATATTGAAAGTGATTTTATTCTATCCAACGCGAATGTCTTAAGGGAATCATTTCCCTCAAGAATTCCCAATACATACCACATATGTTTGTCTTCTCTCAATAAGCAGGGTGCAATTATTCTGTTTGATTCGTTTTTCCCGAATGGTGAGTACCTAAATGAAATTTTTTTATTTTCTTCTAACGCTTCAGTAATTATTGGTATATGTTCATGCCCCCTAATTGGAATCGCCTTTTCTGTCTGAAGAATAACTCTAGATTTAACTAACTTTTTAAGTGAAGGAGCTATCTTAAAATTATCAAGCACCTTTTCTATGGCAGTCGCAATGTCATTAAAAATTTTATATTCTTGAAACTGATGTAGCGTTTTTGAATAAAATAGCAAAGCATTAATATGTTCCTCTTTTAATCCAAAGGCTTTGATAGTAAATGGTTCTTTATAGTAATATGCCTTTTTCTTTGAATCAATTCCAATTGGGGCAGCATATCCCAAGGGTGGATCTTCTTGCATTTGTTCAATATCTTTTTGAACAGTTCTTTGAGATACAGTAATATCAAGCTCGGTCTTAATAATATTTACTAAATCTTTTGTTTTTACAAAGTCCTTTTTAGATAATTCTCTATCAATAACTTGTATTCTTGCATTCTGGTATTTAGTTTTCATTTTTGCCCCGGATTAATCTTTCCAATGTTGCCAAATAATAACCATTGCTAGTGTATCCAGCTTACAATAGCGTAAAAGAGCTTTCCGATATTTTTCTAATTCAATTTGTTTACCCTTTCTTAACCCGAACATAATATCCTCATATGCTCGCATGGCGCCAGTGCCATCATTTATTTTTTCTGCTGTATCATAAATTTCAAATGATGGTAATAAGTTATATGGATTAACGATTTCGCCGTGTTCATTCTTTTTAAGCAATGAAAGATTTGGTTCAAAATTTGCCAAATAATCTTCTACGAATTTTGATTTATTTGCTTTCAAGACTGCAGGTAGAGTCCATTTAATCGACGTTTTTCCTTTCATTGCAGGGTGAAAGTAACTTTGCACCGCTATTTTATTCATATCAATGAATCCCTCTTTATCTTTCTTGTCAAACTTAATCATAAATTCAAGCCACTCTTTCAATTCACTGTTTTCATAATTGTATTTATCATATTGCTCATAAATAGTTTTTAACATTGTGTTTTCATAGCTTGACCAAATTAAAGTGCTTCCTTGTGTTCCTATTGCTTGCATTAAGGCTTCTGCAAACTTAAAACTTGGGAAGGAAGATTCTAGATTTATCCATTCTTGATGTTTAGGTTCACTTCCTGGTTTGTCGATAGTATGACAGCTCCATTGAAAATTTATAACTTCATACGGTCTCATTCCTTTATGGAATGGAAGTGCAGTCATAGTTGTCTCAAAATCAATGAAATTAAGTGGGTATTCCCACATTCTAATTTCTTCATTAAGATTATCATCGATCCATTCCGTGTTATCTAGTGTATGTTTTATTTGGATATTTTGCCGCTGAGCTCGTTTTCCGTTGCCAAGTTTCTCAAGAGGAAATTCAGTTAGTGAAATACTTTTTTCAGTGATAAGTACATTTGCGATAGGATTCTTATATCCACCTATTGAACCAATATAATATAAATCACGTATGTGATGTTTCACTTTTGGCAAATCTTTCCAGCACTCATTAAAACCAGAGATCGGATGTCCCTCATCTTCGATGTTAAATTCACACTTGAAGCAGTCTTTGGAAATACTAGTTTGAATTTTCTTTAATTCACCATTTAAACTTTCCAAGAGTATTTCGACTTCTTCCCTCACTTCATGTTGAAGTTCAAGTACTCGAGCTTCAACATCCACTAATGTTAATAGATCGTCATTCAACAATTCATCAAGATTACCTTCATAAGTAACATCATATTTTCTAAATCTAGTACTCGAATCAATAGCTTCTTCAATTTTAAATTGACTAGCTAATCCTTCCATCTGAGTATTTTTTGATTTATCAGGTAAAAAAAGGAATGGTTTGACTTCCCACTCAGGATATGCTTCCTTAATAACAATATACTGGAAAGTTACATCCAGAATATAATCCTCTAAATCTTTGTTTAATTTTTTTATCTTTTTTTCGTCGACTGTTGTTTCAAAAGATTTTGACTTTACCTCGATAAGGTTTATCACATTATCTTTTTTCTCTAATATATCAACTCGAATTATTTTTCCTTCGCTTTCAATGGCAGCCTCAAAAAGTGTAACATTTTCTGATAATAATAATTCTTTGGTTTTCTTGATTGCTCCAATATGATCTGAACCTGTATCTATCTCGATACCATCAGGATATAGTAGTGTAGCTAGTTTTCCTACCATATAGCCACCACGAGCTAAATGTTGTAAGTATTCGTTTTGTTCATTTAAATTTGGGTAATGGCGTTTCTTATAATATAATTTAGTCGGACAACTATGAGCTACTTTATAATCACTTTTTGATAAAAAATATGCCATGATCCATCCTTGATTTATTGAACTCTTCGTAATTTATTTCAACAACTTCTTCACAATCTTATCTATCTCTTTCAATTCTTTGTGCAAATGTTTTTTAATATCTACACGGTAACGACCTAAACGGGTTGCGGATAATTCATGCTGAGGCGGATTTTCTTCAATAAATATTGCTGCTTTTTTATGGGCTGTTTCACTTAGCTGGGCAAGACTTAAATGCAGTTCATCTGCTTCGTTAAATATTGGAAAGTAAACATCAAGAATTTTTTTGTGAACATCTCGTGCGCCCCATAAACCTCTCGATTGAAAGTCTTTCATAATCTCATTTGGTTTGCTCGAATTAAATACCGCCATCAAATAAAAAGCCTCATCTATTTTTGCAGTAAATAATACATAAGTTTTATGTTCAACAATAAAATCAATATCTAATTTATCTCTTAATACAATAGTTGCATTAGCATTAATCGCAGATGAATTATACAAAATCAAATATGGTGCATTTAAATTTTGTTCAACTAATTTATTCTGCCAATTCAAATATTTTTCTAGTTCAATTGTTTTATTTTTTTCTGTTCGATAAATATCCCAAAAGTTTTCAGCATTCTTAAACCAGCGAGAAGCATTTAAATATCCATCACTCATAAGTTCATCTGCAGAATGCAGGTTAATTTCTTTTTCATCTTTATCATTTTTATTTATGGTTATGGGAAGTGTAACTAAATCGGGCTTGTAAAGTGCAAAAGGTAAAATACTTTTTGACAAAGCTGTTCTAAATAAAAACCTGCTTTCAATCTTGCCAGTTAGGTTAATAGATTTCCATGGTTCTTTAGCATCCGCTTTTATTGCTTCGGAAGTTTTAATGTTAATTATCTTGTCGTTAAAATCCTCGGGCATGTCTTGTTCAAGCTGAACAAAATAAAATGAACGCGGAACAATAGTGGCTCCTTGCTTAAAGCTTTTCTTATAGGGATTTGGTTTTTCCTGCGTTTTATATTTTTTATTTGATAATGCAGATGAGCTGCCTTGTTTAACATAAAACCATTTGGCTTTAGTTTCGGTTAAAGTTTTATTGGCTGCTTTCAATTTACAATTATGTTCCGGCAGTTTGCCCTGGAATGAAATTCCACTTATACCGCTTGCTGGTAAATTACGTTTGGAGTGTTCTTTAGCTTTGACGGCAAATAAAACAGAACTCGGAATTCTGAAAAGCGGAGTTACATCTTTTAGGTCCCAAACTGCGTTTAGTTTAAGCCCTTTAGTTTTTCCACTTCTTGTATTATCATGATGATCTGCACTGAAAAAACTCCGCGGCAGAACAAAGCTTATTTCTCCTCCTTCTTTTAAAAAATAACTGCTGCAGTAAGCAAAAAATATTGCCGCAATTTCCAAATGGGGAAAGTTTGAAACTTTTTTCGGTTTTACATCATAGTTCTGTGCCAGTTCATTCAAAATATTTTGGTACTCTTCATTTTTAATTGAACTGTAAGTAAACCATGGCGGGTTACCCACAACAAAATCAAATTTGTTGGAGAGAAAGTAAGGCTTGTAAAGATTTTGAACTATAAACTTCCAAATGCTGTCTCTTCGTTTAACTTTTACGTTACAAAGACTATTGTAAATTTTGTAAAAGCTTTCAACAACCTGTTTGTTAAAACCGCTGTTGTTAATTTGTTTAATTAAAATATTCTCAAATGTTTCTACATCAATTCTTTTTATAGAATAAGTTTGTTCGGCAAGTTCCTCGGCGGTTTCAAGGGCTTCGTCAAAAACTTTAACATCATCTAAAATTTGAGAACTTAATTCTAGAGTTTCTTTATCAATCTGCATCTTAAAATTTTTACCGAACAAGTCTTCAACGCCATCGGGCGCGAGCAATGTATTTGCAAGTATAACATTTATATGAATCGGGGTGCGGGCATTAACAATACCCTTACCCAAAGCAAGCAGCATGTTGGTTTTGGCAATTTGCACCGAAAGAGGGTGAATATCAATTCCGTAAATACAGCTATTAATTTCCTCCACTGTTATGCCGGGGTTTAGCTTGCGTAAACGATGAACTGCGGCAATTAAAAATGAACCGCTGCCGCATGCAGGGTCCAAAATTCTATTTCCTTTTTTAAGTTCATACTCATTCAATATTCTTTCGCAGAGCCAGTCGGGAGTATAATATTCACCCAGTGCATGCCTTGTATCAAGGTCAATTAATTCTTGGTAAACGCCTTTAAGTATATCCTCATCAACATCATTAAAATCGAATGTGGAAATTTCCTGCGCAAATAATCTGAATACTTTTTTAAGGGCTTTAAAGTCACGCTCATTTTTTACCCAGTGGAAAAAATCGTCATCTACAAAATTTCGAATACTGTATCGGTGGAATATGCTGCCGTCTATAATGCTTTTCATTTCTGTGTCGTCAATAAAATCATCGTTTGAAACTACAGCATAGGCAAGCATTTTGGCGAACACGCTAAGGTAGGTATGAATTAAAAAATTACTTTCACTTGCTTCAAACGAGCCGTAAGCAATGCTTAAAAACTTACTCCATTGTTCATATGAAACTTGAACCTCGCCGAATTTTTTAGCCTCATTAAAATGATTTGTCATTTCACGAAAACATTCAAGAAATACATTACTATTATAACCGAAAGCTTCTTCAATTCTATTTAATGTAGCTTTCTGCTTTTCTTCCTTAAATAAAAATCTATCAATCCAGTAGTAAAACTCTTCTGTATTCCGTTCGGTTAAAACAAACTCGGCACTTTTAACTTCATTTAGTTTTAATTCATCTTCTGTTAAATTACCAATATTCCCCAAGCAAGTAACATCAGGTGCAAACACTTTCCATGTTATGCAGTCGGTAGCAATTAGCGTAAAATTGTATCCTTCACCGGCTTTAAATTGACCAAGCAGGTAACCGGCTAATTGTTCCTTTGCATGTTCAAGCGATACCTTTAAATTATTTTCGAACTCAATAATTATTTTATTATAGAGGGTATCGGCACTGCCTCTGTGAACTTTATCTTTTCGTGGAATTTCAAGAACAGCTTTTTCAGAACCGAGCGTTATTTTATCAATGACTTTTACTAGTTCTTTTTCGTTTGAGTAAAGTCTGTTAAGCAGGTCTTTGAAAGCTTCTTTTTTTGTTGCTTCTTTATTAGCAGATTTTACTTTATTGAAGTATTCGAGGATTAGCTTATTTTTCATACCGGTTAACTTACACCCTCCGGATTGATAATATTGTGAAAGTATTCGTCTATCTAAAATTAAACAATTTTTTATTCGTTCAAAATATTATTTAAAGAAAGGCATTTAACTTTTTAGATAGAAAAAAATATAAATGAGAAGCTCAATTAATACGTTTAGTGAAGTTTATGCGTGGTGCAGTTAATGAACATAAAGACATATATGCTTGAAAAGAGAAAGATCATAAATGATCAATCTAAGTCAATAATAAACTACTCAATATTTGATTTCAACTATATGCCCGATAATCCTTTGGTCAGAGAAGAAACAAAACAAATTATAGATGCATTTCTAAAATATGAAGAAACCAACATCCCTGTTAATCAAGTTATATTCGGCTCAAGAGGAAGTGGAAAAACATTAATGATAAAATACCTTGAGCAATTATTTAAGGATGGTTCTTCATTAAATATACTATATGCAAATGTAAGGTATTACTCTACTTCATTTAAAATTCTTGCCCATCTGTTGAATGTAAGTTCACGTGGTTTATCCTTATCAGAATTGTATAATCGATTCAGAGAAAAGTATAACTCCAAAACAATAATAATTTTGGATGAAGTACATTTGTGGGCACCGAAGGAAAGGCAGAGGGAATTATTATATTTTCTATCGCGGGATAAACAAAACTATATGATTCTAATGCTGTCAAACGATCCTCGCTTTTTAAATGAAATTGATCAGAGTGTTAAATCGACTCTTCAGCCAGAGCTGATCCATTTCAGAAATTACGATGCTAATGAAATTCAAAAGATACTGGATGAAAGAACTGCTTCCGGGTTAAAGAAAGTTGATCCCGGAATAAATTCTAAAATAGCTGCACACACAGTAAGAGAAGCAAATTCAGATGTTCGAGTTGCGATTAAGTCCTTATTTTATTGGGCTACAAAGGGTGGAGACAGTATAGAGCAATGTTTTGAGAATGCAAGGCGGGACATTTACGTAGATTTAATTGCGGACCTATCCGATACAAACTTACTTATACTAAAGGCAGCAAGTCAGATATCAGATAAATTTGCAAAAAAAGTTCACATGAACTACGTAGATATTGCAAGAAGAAATAAAGAGCAGCCATGTTCCTATGTACATTTTTACAATCAACTTTCTTATCTCCAGTCGCTTGGGCTTATCATGATGCTTTCAACAAAAGTAAACAGAACATATGCAAATAGAATTACGATTTTATGTAATGAAAAAATTGTTCATCATGTTTATAAGTTGAGATATAGTTAAAGACGATGCAGAGATTACCAATTAGTACAATATTTAATTTAAATTCTAATTTAATCAAAAACATTTACTACTCATTACCGAAAATAGGCTTCAGTTATTACAAATACTTTTAAACACAAACACTTCACATTTAGTCTAATAGGTTCAACCTCCACAGTCGGGACAACTATAACTATATTTTGGAGGGCACTCCTTTTCAATCTTTTGCCAAATGGCATCAAAATTAAATACTCTTGGGTTATTCTGGAAAGTTTTAAAGAAGAGATTATTTTCCGACATGCTATAATTTGAATGCATCCTAATTTGAATAAAATTTCGATCCCAATAATCACCAAACCAATTACTAAGCTCCAAGTCAATAGAATTTCTATGGAGTATTGCTAACGCTAACAAACCAATTATACTATTCAAATACTGTACATGAAAAATTGTAAAAGCTTGTGCTTTAACATCGTTAACAAAATTATTATTATAATGGGCTTCATATCTTGAACTAACTGCACATCGAAAACAACCCGGTGTTATTTTAGGTATCCAGAAAAAGATTTCAGAGCACCTAGCTTTTTCATACATCATTGCGAAAATCGAGGGGATACGATATTTTAACGCGATTAAATTTCCTTTTGCTTGAGCATAAAAATTATCTGTCATAAATAGAAGTAAATCTGCACCAGAAACAATAGATTCGATCTCATCGTCCGTGAGTTTTAAAAAGTCAGAATTCAAACCCATATAATTTACATTAGGATTTAACTGAGCTAAGCGATCACCTAATGCGTCCACTTTTAGTCTACTAATATCCCTAAAATAATACCCTTGTGTTGCAATATTAGTTTCATCAACAATATCAAAGTCAATACAGACAAGATTACCAAGATTAGACCTTACAAGATTTTCGCAAATTTGGTTGCTGCCACCAATACCAATGCATACAATTTTAGCTGCATGCATCAACTTGGCATCAATACTTCCAAGCATTCTACTTGTATCAATCACTTTTTACCTCAATGACTAAATAAGTTTTAAATAATTTTTAGGCGTGCTGTTTTATATACTTTAGAATCATCTCGATTAGCATAGTATGGAAAGATTCTAAAATCGCCACCATCAGCACTACTATAAATAATAGGTACTAGTAACCTTTTTAATTTAGGCATCGCATTGAAAATAACTTTAATGTATCCCAGATCACCAATTCCATTTCCACGATCATTTGATAGGAATTCCACACCGCGGGGATGAGAATGAATAAAACCTAAGAATTCAAGTTTATTCTGTTCCCACTCTCTCTTCACAATTTTGTTCACGAATTCTACATTTGGATCATAACCAGAAGAGGTATTTTTGCCATGATGGTCAAAAAAGAATTTTTGAACGATAAAATCTTTTCTATAACCTAATAATACCCCTCCAGTTTCCGGTTTTTGACTTCCGACAGTACGTTTAATTTCTTTAAATGCATTTTCAATATATATTTGTAACATTTGATCACCCATCAATAATTAATTATTTACGGGTCGCAGAAAACGCACTGCAACCCGTATAAAAAATATTAGAATCTATCTCCGTGCTTAATATAATCAGAAGTATTTTCCGCCCAAGATTCAGCATATTTTCTTGCCTTACTCATTGAATCAACATCTGAATCATTACCGAAGCAGATTCTTTTACCCCCTCTATCCGAAGGTAGCACGTGAGTTTTATGAGGATCCGTATCACGCCCTTTATAGCTAGGCGTAGACTTAATATCAATTTCATAATTTGAACCAACATCATGAAATTCAAATTCATAGTAATGATCGCCATCCTCTGTTCTGTAGACATCCCGGGTAGCACGCCATCCTCCAGCAGGAATTTCTTCACCACCTAGAAATGTACCCGCAGGAATAACCTCGGGATTTTCTCGAAATTTTTGAAATTGTTTTTCCATAACTACCACCTTAATATTGATTAAAAATATTTTGCAGAAAACCGAATTAAGGAATCCCAACTTGAACATTTTCGACCTTCTAAATAATATTACTTTTTCAATCGTAAAACGTTTGATAATTCTTAAAAAAGAAAAAACATTTCTTTTAATTGTCAGAATATGTATTTTCAACCCTTATAGTTTCAATTTGCGGAAATCAATCACACGTATGTCAGATATTGATAAAAAAAATTCTTCCTCTGATCTATTTTTATGCAAAAGAATAGCGAAAGGTGACAGGGAAGCTGAAATTTGTTTTTTTGAAAAGTATCATGTCAGGGTTGATAATATGTTGTATAACAGATTAGCAAGTTTAGGTCGGCTTTCAGATATTAAAGATTTTCGACAAGATGTTTGGATAGAGATAATTGAAACTCTTAGAGCAAATAATTATGAAGGGGACGAAAACGGTATTAGCAAATACCTCTATGGAATTACAAAGAATGCAGTTTATAAATATTTACATCGCTATTCAAATCCAAATCAAACTCAATTAAATAAAGAAAATAATGATGAATTTGATTTCAATACATTTATTGAAAAAACCGAGCTGGAAGACTCTTTAGAAAGCAGATATATTCAGAAGAAAATTCGGACACTTCCGGGGATTTACAAAATTGTACTAAAATTGAGATATGTTGATGGGTTTAGTTATGCCCAAATCGCCAGGGAATTAAAAATATCGGAATCCACAGCCAGAGGAAGGATATTTTATGCTTTCAAAATTTTAAGAAGAATAAAAAGATAATATACAATTAGGAACATATAGCTTATGAACTGTAAACTAAAACCAACTAAAGATTTTCTTGACGACTATATTCTTGGAAGATTATCAGTGTCTGAAACAGAAAGCTTTGAAGAACATTTTTTCGAGTGCGATGAATGTAGTGAAAGCTTATATCTTAGACGACAAATCCTTGAATCATTTGAAGAGAGTAAGAGACCTATTGCTCAAAGGAGATATGGTCAAAAATTAAATAAGAATCGAGCACTAATAAAAAAGATAACTTAAAAATTTCTAATCGGTTAGTATTAACAGTGTACAGGGTTTACACGTAATTAACGGATCAAGATTCTCTTCTTCTTTGTAAGGGATTTAGAATGTTATCACTTAATAGTGAACGAAAACTTCTAATTATTTTAGATATTTTTACGCATAAACTCCACACTCTTGAATTATTAAAATTCCTTTTTATTATTTATATAAATGTCAATTTTAGATAAAATATTTTACTCTAATCAGATTTAGTCATTTCTTTAATTTCTCTATTCGCAAATCTTTCAAGTCTTTTTTCAAGCTGTTCCATTTGCTGCAGTGTTACAAAAAAACTTTTTTCAGTTTTAATCGCTTCATCTACTTGTTTAATAGAACTTTTAATTTTATTTGATCTCAAAGAAACAATCAGTACTTCAAGATGATGCCTAAATGATTGATCATATTTTTTTATCACAACATCAAGTTTAAGTAATTGTTTTTCCACATCAAGTTTTTTCCATTCGACTTTTAATTGTTTATCAACATTTTTTCTCTCACTCTCTGGTAAGAATTCGTAATTATTTTGAAGGTTCTTAAAATTTTGTATTTCAAAGTTAGAAATACGCTTAACCATTTCCACAATACTTTGAATCTTTAAATGAACTTGTCGCTCTTTTGGAATTATTGATTCAACTTTTCTTGCGATCAATTCTTTTCCTTTTTCTGAGTTCCCAAATTCATGTATCAACTTTTTGAGTTCTAGCAAATCTTTAATTATTTGTTTTGAATCTTTGCCAGATTCATTTGTTATCTTTTCCAGTTTTTTCTTTATGAAATCTTTTTCATTTTTTTCTTCCTGAATTTGATTAAAAAAATCTTTTGGCTTTGTTGAAATGCTTTTGAAAAATCCATCAGAGTTGTTCTGTTCAGCTGTATCCTTTTTTGAAAAGAATAATCTAAATATTTTATAAGCAGAAATTAATACTGCAATTAATATTATTGAATGTAGCCAGGATAAATATTTGTTAGTAATCATATAATCAAAAAAACTTGGGGAAATTGATCTAATTGAAAAATAGGTGATAACAAGAGTAATCGAGGCAGCTCCAACAACTTCCATCCCTGCTGATTTGATTCCTAAGAAAATTACAAAGCCAACTAAAAAAATAAAGATGGTTGCTGCTAATGGACCGAAAGAACGTAGGTTAAAACCAATGTAAGATTCACTTATTACTAATCCTATTGCCAGCACTAGACCAATAGCAACAACCACTGCTTTACCGCCTCTTGACTCAAATCTTTTGCCGATAGTAACTTGAGATAAGCCAATAAACAGAACAGAATAAATAATGAAATCGATTATGGAATAGTACGAATTATAAATATCTGAGAAGTTCGTGGTTTCAAAAGGAGATAGGATTTCGGTTAATAAATTAGCACTTACGAAAGAAGTCAAACATACAAATATCAAAACATAAACTAGAATCATTATTCCTTTTTTACTGTCGATCATTAGTGACCTAAGTAAAAGGAACTATATAAATGTTTCTATTTTGAAGATTACATAGTGATAGAATTTGTCTCATGAAATTAAATCCAGCAATTACATTAGAGTCATGAAAGTTCCTAAAATTAATCGATTATTTGAATAATGGTAAACCAGGTAGTAAAAATTAAAGTTTCTTAAGTGCAATGAAATCAATATCAGAACGTATATAACAACAATATTTCAATTGCATCTAATAATGTATCTTTAAAACACAAAAGGTTTAGCTTGAAAAACTCTAATCGGGTTTTCATCAAAAATGGGTAAAAGTACTAATACCAAGTTTGTCAATACGCATAATAATTTCAAATTATTATCCCAAATGGGTTGAAAACTAAGAATTTAATAAATCAGTAGAATTACTGATTTATTTGTATAGCAAAATACATAGCTTAAAGATGAAGATTTTACAAAACTTATTTATTACTAAAAAGACTATAAGTCCTTTTTAGTAATAAGTAGTACATAAAAATTTTTAAGCACTTAAAAAGGAGGTAGTTATGGGCTGACTAATTATTTACACATTTCTTTTCTTACGTTTTAACCATAAGTTTGGTAAAACAGATTAACAATAATTATTGGGCGAACAAAATGTTAAAGAAAATGTTAACACTTATCTTTTTAACTACACTTACACTAACTTTTTTACAAAGTTGTGACTCTACCGAACCGGATGACAATAGAAAACTGACACTAACAGTAGAAGATGTATCAACCACAGAAGTTAGGCTGAAATTAACTACAACCGAAATACAACTGCCTGCAAACATTAGCATTACAAAAAACTCAACCTTTGCAAAACTAATTACCCTTAAGAGCAATGATTCATTATTTACTATTGATTCATTACAGCCGAACACTTCTTACTCATTGCAGGCAATTTATGATGCAGTAAAAAGTGATCCAGTAAATGCTGTTACAATGGATACCACAACCCAAAACTTTACTTTTGAAACTGTTGAATTTGGGGATGGGCTCAATTCAAGTTCATTCAATGATGTATGGATATTTGATGAAAATAATATTTGGGTATGTGGAAATGTATTTGCAGACGATAGCACTGATGGAAATTTATATCATTGGAATGGGAGTTACTGGAAAGCAATAAGACCCAACTTCGTAGATATGGAAGGTATCTGGGGTATAAACAATACACTTTATCTGGCTAGTGTTGGATTATGGAAATATGAAAATGATGTTTTAACAAGACAAAATATTACTGGCACACTTACCCAAGGTCAAGGAGTTCACAAACTTTGGGGCAGCAGTGAAAGCAACATTTGGGGTGTTGGTCCCTGGGGAACAATTGTACATAATGATGGAAACGGCTGGGCAAAGATTGACTTCGACAGGCAATGGTATTTTTATAATATTACTGGTAATAAAGAAACCGGAATTGCTTATGCAGTTGCAAGGAGTACAAGTGATGAATGTATAATTGCAGAATTGAAAGATAACAGGGCAAAAATCATTTACAATAGTAGTGATAATTCACCACAATTAAAATCATGGACAATTGATTCTCATAAGCATAAACTTTACCTAGCTGGTGCAGATTTCAGAAGTGTAAAGATATGGGAACTTGATTTATTAAATAATCAGCCAAATATTTTAATTGATCTTGAAGGAAATCCTATTGAGACAAGCATTGACCAAATTTCTATTATTAACACCAACGATATCTACTTTATTGGTAGAAAATCGGGTGAAGGAAGAATGATCCATTACAATGGAATAAGATATTCCGGATTTGGAAATGGTTTACAAGCATCTAGTAATTATGGGGACACTCACTCAATCGATAATTTAACAATATCAGTAGGCTTTGCTAACAACAAAGCCTATATAACAAAAATTAAAAGGAACTAAAATGAATATTATAAAATTATTTGTATTCTTAATTGTGTTTGCAACAAATATTCTTGCAATCCCGGTTGAAGTTCTGTTCCATTATGAAAGACAGTGGAAAACTGAATATTTTACTGTTAAGGTTACACCAGTTGGAGATTTCTGGATCTGGAACGACTCACTCAACTATCCTGTACTTGGTGATAGTGCAGATTTTTCACTAACCTATGGAGATACCTCCTCAATCGGTTTTGACTGCCCAAAAGGGGACGAATCTGATGCGCCTGTTATGCCGTGGGGAGTAATCGACTTCCAAGTACAATGGAAAGATCCTCAGAATTCTAATAAAGTAGTAAATTTTACAATCGATTTTAGAGATGAAGATTGGGCAACTAACGGTAGCAAATATGTAGAAGGCGCAAATGATTTATATATCAGGATTGATACAAGCGGCTATTTTTTGGAATATTTTATTAGTAGCATTGCAAATAAAAGGATTAACGAAGGTGATAATTATACAATATGGTCAATGTTCAAAGAAACTGATTCAACACAGACAAACTTTTGCGTTCCGGTAACTATGAAAAATAGATTGGAGGGATATCCAACTTACGATTTTGGACAACTTTTAGGTAATGGGATTCCTTGTAATTCCGGCAGTTTAGGTAATTTAAGGGCACTAATACCTGGTCCCGTAGCACACTCAACAACTTTTTATGAAGATGCTGGAATCCCGAGACAAAATTCATTTGTGTGGGAATATTATCATATTATACCTGAGGACGGAGAATTTCCTTACAGCCCAGTCAATTTTGTTACTGTACCCAATAATGACGATGATAAAGAAGTAACCAGAAATTTTCGTAAAGTCTACCCACTCACAATTAAAAATGTTTTAACAGAAAATGGAGGTATATCTGTAGATAATATTGATTTTAAGGACCCACTTTTAGATAATCAATTTTATGAGTTTTCTGCCGCTCCAAATGGATATGTAAAAAATGACGCTTTTAGGGGTTTAGAAATTGACTTAGGACTCCCAGAGTTGCAGAAATATTCTGTCAGAGCAAATGAAAGTTTTGCATATAACGGAAGGAACTATTATTGGTATGGTGGAGATTTTAGTCCAACATATTATGGTACTGATGTAGTTATAAACGGAGATACAACAGTTAATGCCAATTTTAAAGGCACTCAGCTTTCAAGCAGTACTGGTGCTTTTGCATCCGGCAGTCAGCGTAAATTTGTAAAAACAAATCCAACTACAACTTACACCAATGGTGTTCTACATATGGTTTACGAAAGCCTGGGTTCTGTTTGGTACGAGTACAGCACGGATAATGGACAAACCTGGATAGTTGCCGACGGAGAGCCGGTTGCGACTAATGCTCAAAACCCTTCTATAGCAGTTCAAAACAATTCAACTGAAACTGACAGTAAAGTAATTGTTGTTTACGAAACAGGTTCATATTTAAAATACTGGCTTTATAGAGACGGTAATAAAGGTTCTAGCGGTACTTTAGAGGAAGGTTCAGTAAGTAATCCAGTTGTAGCTTGGTCGGCTGATGATAGAATTGTTGTATCATATGAATTAGATTTAAGCGGCTCCGGAAGTGGTATTTATCACAATGTTGCCGATATGCCTACTTTATATACTATTGATTGGGAATATGATTTCCAAGAAAACGGTGTGACCGGTCAAAAGGTAACAAATACAAGTGAAAATTCTACGAATCCGACAATAACACATCAAGGCAGCACAAATTATTTTCATCTTGCATGGCAAGAAAATACTTCCGCAATTAAGTACATAAAGATGACTTGGAATGAAGATAGAGAGAATATAACCTATAGCAATTATGCTGAGCCTTCATCCGGCGTAACAGGATATTCACATTTTGATCCTTCAATTTCAATGTACGGAGAGTACCCGGTTGTTGCTTGGATTAGACAAAATGTTGGCACCTATATCAAGGATTGTGCTTTAAGAATTAATTTTGCTCCGTCACCCTGGAGTCAACTCTACACATACGGCTACGGTGGCGGTGATGATGTTGATATCGTCAATATAAATGAAGGAGGAAGTTATAATTTTATTCTGACTTGGGGCGGTTATGGAAATTATGACAAATATCTTAAAAGCAATTCTACGACGACAACATATTCATTATCAACTACCGGTGACGTTCAGGTGAGCAATGGAAGTGGATTCAGTGGTATGAGAATTCAGTCATTTGATAAATATAATTCTCCATATGATTTTACTATTTCCGGTACAGATGGACTGCTAAAAACTAATGGAGTAAATGATGTACTTGTTGCAAGGCAGTTTGATTTGTTGAACGATGATCTAAATATTCAAGCTGGTATTTCAGAGGTTACAGTTGATGGACAAAGAATCGCATTTGTTGGTGAAGATTCATTCAATGAGGACCCAACGCTTGACTTTGAATCTAAATTGGAAACAGAACCATTTTTGTTAACAAACAATTCAGAGTTTACTTTTTCTTTTAATCATGATGCATCGGTATTAACTCCGGCAGCATTGAGTACAACCAATAATGTAAAAATAAAAGTAATGCTCGTTGATGCTCAAACAGATGAAACAATTGGAGTCCTTCATGAAAATATAATTGATGGAACTCAACAAATATTAAGTGGAGTTAATAATTTTTTGGTCAACACATCAGGCATCGGTGAAAGAGAAGTTAAACTAAAAATAAAAATAAAAGATAAACTGAAAACCAAAAGTGATTACACAATAACAACCCGTGTAATAAGCGAAGGCGGAGAACTTGAAAAAGAAAACTATGAGGAAATTAGTTACACCGGTGAATCTCCGGTAACAGAATATACACTTGCACAGAATTATCCAAACCCTTTTAATCCGACAACAAGTATTAGTTATCAAATTCCAAATGATGGAAACGTAAGCTTAAAAATTTACGATTTGTTGGGTGCGGAGGTAATGACGCTTGTGAATAAAACACAGACACAAGGCAGATACGAAGTAAACTTTGATGCAAGTGCACTCTCTAGTGGTGTTTATATTTATCGAATTCAAGCGAATAAATTTGTTGAAAGTAGGAAGATGATGCTTTTGAAATAGGAATTAGAATTTGAATGCAAAAAAAATTAGTATAAAGTTTGTTTTTACTTTCAAAGCCGCCTTTCATTATTTGATTGGCGGTTTTTTATTATTCGAATTCACAATATAAATCTTTCAATTAGAGTTTTTCTTATTGAACAGTTTTATTTCAATCAATTTTTATTAGTTAAAACCTAGTTTAAGTAAGAATACAGTAAATATGAATCACATATGTTTCCAATTAACCTCTACCAACTCTAAAATTTTAGTAGTGTCAGTATATATTTATAGGTCTTTTAATTGAGGTACTATTGGATTTTGATACACAATGAAAATAATCACTTCCTCCAATCATAATTAAGATTATCACAACTACATCTTATTCTCTTTTTAACATTATCATAATTTTTAAGTGCGATTGGCTTAGCACATTTTTCTTCAATACAATAGAATAATTTTTCTAATTCAAGAATATCTGTCCAGAATGCTTTAAGATCTCCAAGTGCTGGATTAAATGGATTGGAGTGAGATAATAGATTACCTAAAATTGCAGAACAAGCAACTCTCTCGATAATACTAATATTTTTTTTAAGTTCAACACTATGCTTATTAATTTTTGATTTAAGTTCATTAAATAATTCATAAGGCATTCTTTTTTCGTTTACATCATTATATCTAAAACCAACTTTAACCTCAGTATTATAGCATATTTCCTTTAATAATTGTTCAAGATACTTTCTTATTGGATTGCCAAGATGTTCAACCAATCCATTAGTTAATTGATGATTAATTAATTCCCTTACTTCTTTTGGTTCAGAATCGATGTATGTCCCAATTTTATTTGACCATCTAATTTCATTTATCAGCCATCCTTTTCTTTTCGCATTTTGTGATACGTACTGAAACCACTCTCGTTCGTGTGTTAACATAATTATTTGATAGTCCGAAAACTTTTCAAAAATTAAATTCGCAAATCTTTCTCTATGAGTTGTATCGAAACTTGATATCACATCATCCAAAATAATGAACTTATTTTCTTTGTTAAACGCTTTAACAGATGTTAGAAAGAAAGCTAATCCAAAACAATTTAAATGCGATTCGCTGAAATATTTCTGAGGTGGTGAAGTCAATTTACCATTAAAATCATATTCAATTGTCAAACCATTCAATTCATCTTCCTCCCCAATTATAACTATCTTAATTTCATGTATGAGTTCTCCAGGGTTCATAAATTGATAAAACTCATTTATCGGTTCGGAAAAAAATGAGATAAAATTCTCCAGTCCCTCTTTCTGCTTTTTTATAAACTCGTCATAAATTATTTCTAAAGAACCTCTTTGATTTTCGAGTTTCTTTTGCTCTTTTGCTATACTTTGAATTTTCAGAAATGCATCTTTAGCAGCAGCGATATTTGAATAAATAATTGTTGAATTATCATTTTCAAATGATTTATTTATTTTAGTGATTCTATTATCAATCTCTGATATGATTTCAAAATCAGTATCATTCAACTTTAATGAGTCAGGTTCAGCTATTTTATTTCCTGATGTAACTTTTTCTTTGCCTGCTTTCTGATACCGATCTATCCTTAATTTAATGTCATTAACAGCTGTTTCAATTTTTTTGTTAGATTTTTCATTAATTATTTTTTCAGATAATATCGAATCCAGTCTTTTTATTCTGTCAGTACTAAATCCAATAACCGTTTGTTGTGTTTTATCAAAGGAGGCTTTTTTTGTACTTGATTCTTCTATGGCCTTTAATCGATTCTCTATGTCTTCCTTTAATTCCTTTAATTTTTTTGGCTGTAAACATAATGGACAGGTTTCTTCCTTGTGATACTTTCCAACAATAACATCATTTCCGGCTTTTAATAGTTCCGCCAAGAATGTTTGCATGATACTTTCGACATCTTTAGATATCGTTTCAAATTCATTATAATAGGTTTTGTACTCTTCATCGAAAAAGTTGACTTCATTTTTAAGACTATTTAATAATTCTTTACTATCTTCTAAAAATTTTAGTTCTAGTACTAAAGCATTATTGGTCGGTTTTTTAATTTTCTCTAATGCTTCATCAATATCCACGAAAGATTTGATTTCAGATCCTATCTTGAGTGGTTTTATTATTTCATTAATTTTTTCAAAAAGATCTTTTTCCTGTCCAACCGATGCATTTATTTTATCAATTAAGATTGATTTTTGAGTAGTGACCTGATTTTCAAAATTTTGGCTTTTTATTTCAGACTTAATTGAAGTAACAGCTTTTCTTAATACATCTTTTGTTTTAGTAACTTCAGAATATCCTATTACATCTGAAAGGTATTTTAATTTTTCACCTTTCGTATTTTCGATGAAACTTCTTAATGCATGGTATCTTAATAAAAGGTTTTCTCTTTCAGAATTTTTTATGTAGATATCAAATTCATCCGTAGAATTTGATATTTCCGATACAAGTTTTTTCCTCTTGTAAAATATTTTTTTTTCACAATTCAAAATGCTTCGACTGTACTCTATTTTTAATGAGGACTCTTCATCTTCCTTTAAATTCGAATTTCGTAATGCTTCTTTCAAATCTACTTCCGAGCCGCTTAAATGTGAAACTCTATCTGTATAACACCATTCAATGGAGTCCGTAATACTACTTTTCCCGGAACCATTTTCACCAAATAGTAGTATCGATTTTCCATTTAATCTTAAAGCAAGAGTATCTTTAATTCCTCTCAATCCATTAATATCAATATTCTTAATCTTTACTGACATTTTGCTCTCTTAATTCTTCTAATTTATTTTTTACATTTGCGTCTGTAAGTTTGTCTTCACTATATAGCTCAGTTAATGCATTTGCTAGTGTTAAATCAACGCCCTCGATCTCCATGATGTTTTTGAAGAACTCATCTAATACTTCCTTTCCCGATTTTACTCGTTCATTCATCTTTAACCTCTATTTAAAATAAGACCAATCAATTTTAAATTCTGTTTGAAGAATACTGTTTTGTACTTCAAAACCTGTCTTGTTATTACAAATTGGATAAACTCCATGTTTATCTACAAAATCCAGAATGAAATAACTCTCTAAATCCTCAATACGATACTTCCAATTACTCTTAATTATATCAAAATTAATGTAAGTAAATAGCAAAGGTTCGATTTTTTTATAATTAACTAAACCAACATTTTTCGATGTTCCCTTATAATGTCCTTCAAGCCTATTACCCATGCTGTTAGTTTTTTTTTCGCTCATTCCAATATATAGCAAACGTGATGTTGTATATGGGTACTGGATGCTTATAGAACTTGAAAATATGAAATATAAACCCACTATTCCGGCAAGTGGTTTAATATTCCTTAATTCAAACGCTTTTGGACTATCGAAATAAATATTCAGTAAGTTCATTTTCATAATTAGTATTTATCTGATAAATTATGATTCAATAACTAATAAAATAACTAATAATAAATCATTTATAGTTCGCAGTAAATTTGTGTCATTCCTTTATCTCCCTTTTTATATCCTGTCCTTGGGCCATCAAAAGTTTCATTCACTATAGAAATATTTCTTGCATTACTTAAATCAAACATCTTCCATCCCATTTTACCGGATTCACTATAACCGCTCGTCTGATAGGCTCTGAGTCCTTGATTACCAGCAGTAGTAACACCAAGGCAGTGAGGTTCTACAGTTCGAATACCACCATTATAGTAAAACTCAATTAGGTTCATATTTCCGATTGCATCACAAATTTGAGATTTCATTCTACTCCTCCTTAATTAATTTAATAGTAATTCTTCTTCAAGTTGTTTTATGATATTGGCTAAATCATCTAATCGTTCTCGAACAATTTTTTCTCTATCTTTTTTCTTGCACAATTCATTGTTCTGATTTATTAACATATTTATTTCATTTTTATCTTTACCATATAATCCTTCAATTTCGTCATCGGCAGAAAAACAGTACCTCATGACTTCAACTAACTTATTATCATTTGTTGCAAGTAAATGATAACGGTCTTTATTTCTCTTACTTTGATCTTTCAGATAAGAAAGTAAAGTAGCATCCCATGTTGCATTCTGTACACTTCTGATTACCTTAACATTATTAGTAGATAGGATTTTATTAATAATTCCACCTCCATAAAAAAGTGAATGAACAACAATAATAAAAGGGATATTCAATGATATGTATTTTTCTTGAGTCCACTTAATAAACTCCCTAAGTTTTTCAATAAAGCTAAAATTATTTTGCCGTAGTAATATTGCAGCTTTTAGGAAATAGGGATAGTTACATTTAAATAGTGTTAATTGCTTGTTGTAATTTTCATTGGCGGATTGGTCATCGATAGATTTAGTATTTCTTTTTGCTTTTTCAAATATTTCGTTAGGTAAATATTTGATTTCACCAAATAGCAACTTCAATAAATTCTCTAATGCCAGATTATCAATTGTTCTTATTTTATTTAGGTCTTCTAATGCTGATATGAAATTATTATCACCACCTTCATAAATCGCAATTGCAGGGTCAATCATAGAATCTGTAAACATTGCATATGATAATACTAGTAGAAAAAACCTTTCGACTCTATCATTTGAACAACGATTATCATAAATATTCCTAGCAGCAATCAGTAAATTCCGATCAATTATGATTGTACTCTTACTCCTTAACAAATCCAAAAAATTAGCATCAAATAGATCTTCATTATTTATTATTTTTATTTCATTATCTGAATGAGAAACACCAATGATTTTATTTTCTTGTTTCAAGTAATATAATACACTTGCTAATTCAGAGGAATGCCAAACCATATTTTTGTCCTCAGTAATTATTTTGATTAAACGCTTGTTCACGATATTCTCTAATAGTTCATTTTTATATTCCAAAGATCTCACTTAATGATTGAAGGGCTCGTAATAGGACTTCACCGCTTTAGCTAATGTCAATACTTCTGTATGCTACCCGCAACAGTTTTCCAGCTCGAGTGTAAGGCGGTGTGCTGCCAGAATTTCCTACAAATCGTACCTCAGCAGCAAGTGTCATATATAAGAGGCTAAATAGTACAAAGGTAATCTTCTTCTCATGTTGATCTTTTTCGATTTTATATTTCTATATAAAAGTAAGCTAACAATATAGAATTAACAATTTTTGAAACGCAGATTACAATTATATTAGTTTAGTAATAATTCTGATTGCCTCCATAAAATTTTCACCAAACCAATTTATCTTTGGATCATCATTCGGTTTTCGTTCTGTCCCATCCCTTTTAAATAAGCCCGTTGAATAGAGAGTAGCAACAACTGCCTGTTTTTCTTTTAGCTTGAAACCGCTATTTGCCCAGTATTCTTCTATAATTTTTATATATGCTGCTGCATAGTTTATATTTAGTGAGTCCTCATTTAGTTTAGATATAATATCATCTGGATTTTGGCTAACAGGTAGTTTCCCTTTAGTTTTCATTCCAGGAAAATAATTACTTGTGGTGTCATTTAGCTGAACCTCTATCCAGTAAGCTGTTTTTATTTTAATTTGACAAAACCCTATCGAACTGTTTAAACCTGCTGCAGCTAAAAGATTATCCAGGGCATCATCCATCCAATCAACATTATTTGTTCTCTCAACATAAATTATTCCGGCAAGTGTTTTCCAATTTATATTAAAGTTAGCGGAAGCTGTTTTTATTAGTTCTAAATTGTTTTGAAGTTTACATAAAGTACTATCGGGATGTTCGGCAATTACAAATGATGAAGCTAATGCCATGATTAGTATAAAGTGAATAGCAATATGTGATATTATTTTCGGCATTAATAGAGGGGTCACTTTGCAATGACCCCGTTAGTTAGAAAATTATCTTATAAGCATCATTTTATTAGACTGACTGAAAACTTCCTTTGTCTCTAATGATGAAGCTCTAAATTTGTAAATATAAATTCCACTGGCAACTTCATGATTATTACTGTTCTTTCCATTCCAGGCAATATTATGATAACCTGCTTGATTATTTGGTAATTCATATTTACGAACTAACTTGCCTGTTATATCATAAATTTCTAAAGTTACACTCGATTCAAATGGCAATGCATAGCTGATATTTGTTGAAGGATTAAATGGATTTGGATAATTACCTTTTAGCTCATAGACAATAGGCATCACTTCCTCTGTTTCATTCATTACGATATTGCCGGATTTTTTATATGCAGGCTTATCACCTAAATGATTTTGAGCTTCCAGAGCTACTTCTGAACCGGGAAATTTATTTCTTATTTCATTTGCAATTGAACGAGCCACCTCTATGTTATCATCTTCAAAAAGATAGTACAAGAATTTTTGAAATAAAATATCCTTAACAATACCAAAGCTGGAATACTTAGATATGATATTATCATAAGTTTGAGCTTTTATATTTTGAGGTTCATAACCTGCTGCGATCATTTCCATCATGGCATAGATTCTCTTCTTTGCCTTGGATGATGATTTTGTTTTCAGGAATGTTACAAATCTTTCAGTGTCATATTTACGACTTGCCTGCCAAAGTAAATCTAAAGCGTAAAAAGAAAGTGATGAATCTGGATTTTCACTAATTAAATCCATACAAATATCTTGAGCAGTCTTATATTCGCTAATTTGTATCAGATTCCGTGCATAGAGCAGCTTCCAAAATAATGGCCATTCGGGGTTTAATTTTGACTCAGCATTTGCTGATTGGTTATTGCCCGCTTGTGAATTACTTTTCGGAAACTTTGCATCAAAAGCCAATTCTTCAGGCGATGATTTTCCATTAGAAGTTTTTAGTGTTGGAGCCGAAGTAAGATAAGGTGAAAAATCAATCGATGACCCGTTTGTAGCAACAATTTTACTTGCGCTTGGTGGATTTTGACCCCACCAATTTAATTCCGCCATAATCATGCATGTATCACTTGCATAAATATTATAATTTGTGTTATCCAAAATATTTCGCGTTCCTTGAATAGTGCATGCTGATCGCCCTAGAAAGGGATTAGAGTTGTTATAGGCGTATACTCCAGATAAATTGTCATAAATATTATTGTCGCCGTAATATCCAGCCTCACCAAGGTAAGGTGACGAGTTTGTTGTACAGTACACACCACGATTATTATCATTTATCTCATTTGATCGGACTTTTCCTGTCGAACTTGAAAAGCTTATTCCATACAAAGAATTATCATGGATATGATTATTAAAAACCTCTGCATCTCCTGAGGTATTGTTATTATTGTAATAGACAACACCGTAATAACAATCTTTTATCTCACTATTTTCAATATCGGGGTTAGAGTAATCTGCGCGCACACCATAATAACCGTTTTTGATAATTGCATATTCGATACTACCTGATGAGCCGCTTAAATATTTAATTCCATTCGGATAATCGATTTCTACAAAATCAAAATAAACTTCATTTCCTGAACTACCTGTGATATTTAATGTCCCACTAACCTCAAATGAAGAACCATATAAAAATGTAACCTCTGTTCCTGCTGCCACTGTTATTGTTATCCCGTTACTTATCTCTAGATCGTTAACTGCAATATATCTAGCTGAAGGTGGAGTGACAGTAATGGATCCTGAAATAGTTCTACCTAATAAGAGCGAGTTACCAACACTTTTTAATGAGACTTTGTCATCATCATCAACTGCTTCTACTTTATAGCGGACATACAAATCAACACCGGAGGGTATGCCGGTAGGGAAAACAATATTATCTGTAACTGTCGTATCATTAAGCAATGTTGAATTAACCTTAACTTCAGTGAAAAAAGTTGTTCCATAATAAATTTCTCTATAAATATTATATCCGCCGCCCGTAGTCACATCCGGCTCCAAGTTTGCTTCCCAATCTACTGTCACCTGATTCTGAGAGTCAAAATCAGCTTGAACAAATTGGGGTTTTGATGGTTTTCCATCATATGGACTTGTTAAATAAAAGCGTGCATTTAACGTTGAACTATCTTGATTAAAAACCTCCATAGTAAAATTATTTTGTGTGTCGCTCCAGGTGTGTGTGTACGGATTACTATAAGGTGAAAAAACATTATTGTACGTTAAGTTAAATGAATTATCTAAACCTCCACCGTGAAGCCAGCTACCACATTCAGCATCACCGTTGTCGTTAATTAACGCAAACAACCAAGAAGAACCACCTCCGCTTTTAAGTAATTCATCAAGATTGTTCCGTCCAGCTCTATTTACAGAAATTGGCTTAAATGCAGGAATCGTAGTATCACCAAAACAAGTTACAACAAAAGGATCGTCCCAATTCCATTGGCCATTGGAGGTTTTAACACGAATATTATTTGATCCGCTGTAAATGTCTTGTTGATGGATTACAAATATTCCTTTGTCATTAGCGTTTTGAGTAGCATTATCATATAAACTAAGTTTTTGATGGTTTTCAAAATAGTAATGCTCGTTTGTTGCACCACTTGATGGATGGTACTTATAGGCAGTTCCATATTTAACGTAATCCAGAAGAGGTGCATTTAAAACATCACCGGTTATTGGAGTAGGATTTATCCAGGCAACTCTTTCTCTCTCATATGTATTTGCGCATATTCCATCATCTCCTCTTGTCAACATTCCCCAAACTAAATGTTCGTCAGAGCTGCCAAAATCATAATAAGGATGTGATCTGCCCAACAACCAATGACCGATTTCATGAACAGCATTTTTGAAGTTTCTTTCTGCTGATCTTGCATCCCAAAATTGAACCGTTACACCAGAACCATTACCATCAAAATATGTTTTAATAGTTTTGGCTCCACTTTCAACTGTATATGCAGCACCCCTTCCCAAAGTTGCTTCACCACCAAAGTTACCAAAATGCCCTAGCCCTCTCCATATTACTACAATCATATCAATTGTCCCATCAGATTGATACGTATGAGTGTAAGTCGAATCAAAAGTCCAATTATCGTATTCATTAAAATCTATTATTGGATCAACAGCATTCTGCAAAACATCCTTGGTGGCAAGATATCGTTTCGTGGATAATGAGCCATATGCTGACTCATTTTGTGGTGTCTCTACATAAACTGCTTTCCCAATTACTTTAAATATTCCAAGTGACATTTGCTTATAATAATTTGTAAGGTTGATATAGTGTGTTGAATTTGTCTGAAGGTTTGAGTCAATAAAAGTTGTATAATTATCGGGTGGAGTAAAAATTGTGTCTTGGACGTTATCCCAATAAGGATGAGTCGTACTATCATCTTTAAAACGAGCAAAAACAACTAGGACTTTGAGTGTATCTTGTGCAGTTAAATATAATCCCCCTTCTTGATTTAAATTAATTGATTCATTCGGTAGAACCGGTGTACCACACTCACCATCTTGTGCATAAAAATGATAAGAACTTGTTAAAAAGAAAAGTATTGTGAAGACTAATATATTTTTCATAATTACCACCTTTTTATATGATTATTTAATCAAAATCATTGAGCGCGTAATTTTTACAGTACCGTTCAAGAGCTGGTAATAATAAACTCCGCTTGAAACAGATTGATCTGAATTATTTTTTCCATTCCATGTTAGTTCATGTGTGCCACTAAATAAATATTCATTATCAATCAGTCGCTTCACTTCCTGTCCCATCGCATCGTAAACAATAAGAGAAACACTATTCGAATTATTTATTTTAAAACCTATAGTTGTAGAAGGATTAAACGGATTAGGATAGTTAGGATAAAGCCTAAAGTCAGAAATTATACTATTTGATAAATCCTTTACTGAAGTAATTATATTTGTTGTGTCGCCATAAAGTGTATCATTAATAGTACAACCCTTTAAAAATATATCACCCACTAAATCACCGCCGCCGCGTGACCACAATCCAAAACCCAAAGCCAAAACATCACCATATCTTCCTAAGCCAGTCGTATCGGAAGAATCAGTAGAATTGTAATATACATATGCTTTAAAATTAGTCTGAACTCCAAAAAGTACATCTTCCCAGACTTCTTGAACTCTTGCAATTTCATAACCGTAAATGTTAGTGCTATCCTGATATGTATGAATAATCCACTGGTCACCCTGGTTCGCAGTAAGCTTATAGAGTAATACATGCTCTGCTCCAGGTCCCCATTGTATATAAGGACCGAAAACATTGAAATTAGTATCAATTTTAAAATGACCAGTATCAGGTAGAAGAATTGCTGGTGAAATGGGATTTATAGATCTACCAATTTGAGTTAAATGGATATTACCCTCAGCATCAACAGAATCATGAATATTAAAATTCTGAACTGTATCCGGATATTGGCTATCATCCCAAAAATATTCCCACATATCACCAGTTTTGTAAGGGAAGTAACTTAATGGGTCATCGTTCTGAGCAATACTAAGTGAAGATAGCAGTATAACAAGTATTAAAGATTTCATTTTATAAACTCCGTTATAAAAAAGGAAAAGATTTATCACATCTATTTAAATTAAACAAATCCCGTAAAATAAATGTCTAGCTTTAACCTGCTTCTATTTAAGCATTTGCAACAAGTATATATGCAAATACTTAAAATTAAAGCATTAGTCAATAACAAAGCAACTTCCACGAAAATAATCGCCAGTTTAATGTAACTATGATATCTCATTGACTAATACCTTTTATACTTTTGTACGGTTTATGTCATTACTATCTTCTTTTCTCAGTTTGTGAATATTGTTTAGAAATTTTAACATGGCCACTATTCAACCCAAAGTAAATATAATCAAATACTATAGTTTCCATAAGGATACCATTGTCTTTATATAATGTATATTGCTCTGTTTAGTATTAATATAGGATAAAAATTTTGAACAAAAATCAGTAGTTATACGTATTTTGTAAAATTTATTAAAAATTCTTTCAATCGTTTAAAATGAATTTCAGAAGCTTGTTAGGAATGATAAAAGTACAAAATTTGTAAAATTGTACAGATTCAGAAATCGGTCGATACACTGATAATAAATGAAATTAAGAAATTAATACCAATTTAACTATATAGTTCTATCTCGATTTTTACCGCCAGGCTTTCATAATATTCACTTATAGTTTTTTCATTTTTCACTAAAAAAATTATTCAAGAATACATCTTCCAGATTATTTTCTCCAGTATTTCAGTAAAGTGCTTCTACTAATTTGTCGGTCCATTTAAATTTTTAGAACTGATATCAATTAAAATACTGCAAGAATAATAGTTTTCCTTTAATATCTCTAATGATTTTATATGCTCTTATTCAAACCACCGGGTTGGATTTTATTAAAATAATCTGACAATTAAAAAATGAATTCATTTATACGTACTAATACGTAGTATAATTGGTAAAATATTTTAAAAATTAATAATCTATTATGATTACAGCCTAAAAACATATAAATAAACAAAATCAGTAATTGTACGTATAGATTTTCAATTAAATAATCGTTTATTTTATGATAAAAGTGTTACGAGATCATATTAAAAACATAATAAACCCCTTAATTCATTATCGCTGGAAATCTCAAATAAAGGATGATAGTCAAAATTTTACTTCTGAAACATGTTCTGGAAAATTATACAAGATCATGAATAAATTTGAAATTATTGGTGAAAACTTGGTTCTACTGATTTATTTAAGGTATTTAACTATTTAAATTTATGCCGGACGGATTTGCAAGTACTGAAATAGTGATTATTCGCCTTACCAAAAGGAAAACTGAAACAAAATATTGAAAAGATATGAACAGAAAATTAAAATTGAAATCACTCGGGGAATTTCAAGATTTTTATATATACTACTCTCAAATGAGTGGAATTATAAAAATAATCTAACTTAAAATAATACGGGAGAAAAAATGGCTGCCTATTATGTCAATAAGAAAGCCCAGTCAACTGGGGAGCATGAAGTACATAAATCTGATTGCTCTTATCTACCTGAACTAAAAAACAGAAAATATTTGGGTGAATTTTACAGGTGTCAGGATGCAATAATTGAAGCAAAAAAAAATTACGATAATGTTGATGGTTGCTTTTATTGCTCGATTGAATGCCATACCAGATAGCGGATGAACAAATTAAGTTTTAATTAATTCAATTATTTTATTAAAATCGACCTTAACTACTCTATATTAATCGATTTTTGTAAGAGGGTTAAAAAAGCCGGTTGATGCCGGCTTATTTATATTTATCATTAATATTTTCATATCCTTTTTAAAATTTAGAAATTTGTTTCCACTTAAAAAATCTTGTTGATTTTGAATACACGGTTAGTTTCAAAAAAATAATCAGAACGTGATCCAACACTGGTAATTTATGGGTCATAGATATTAATTTATAAAAAAATAAAATAAAGAGAATTGAGTTAGTACCAATTTTGCTTAGCATATGCCACCTCAAATTAAACAATAAAGAGCCGGTGCTAATTCAATCGATTGGTCATTAAAAGTGGATGTTTCGGAAAGAACTAAAGCGTTTGAGAATTTTAAATGATTGTCAACAGTTATTGAAGTATAATAATGAAACTCCTTGGATTAAACACCTAGATTATTATAATATTTTTCTCAGACTGTAACGACATGATTAAACTGATCGATTTGTATAAATTTCTAAACTTACATAATAACTTCAACAATAATGCAGCGTACTTTAAAGAAAAATATATTCAGAGTTAAGGGGGGCATATTAAAAGCATCCCGAAATATCGGCAAAGGAAATAGTCATGCATCCAAATGTATCGGAACGATTTGTTTTCAAAATGAGGAGATGTAGTGTTCCTAAAGATCAGAGCTATATGGAAATAGTTTGTAGTAAGCACAATATCTTCATAAGTTTTTACCATTAATCATTTAACCATAATTTTGCAGTATCAATTGAGGTAAAAAAACGAAAAAATAATCCGCGTTGATTTGCGTTTACTGCAAATTTCCCGTGTACATTTACCTGGTTAGAGGACACGCCGGCAACTTTAACTCCTATTAGAAAATAAAATTTCTCACTTATATCAGCACTTAATAATAATTGAAAAAGTTCCACTGTAACACTAGAAGTAGAAAAATCCATTAGAGATTTTTTAAAATTTGTTTCTTTAAGCAATCTCTGCCATTCCTCCATCCATTGCTCAGAATCTATAATTGAAAATTCTCCAATTGCTTTTAAGTGGATGATGGACTCCTCATTATTAATATTAACTGTATACGGCATAAACTTATTTCTCCTTAAAATAATCTTTGTTATTACTATTTATTAATTGTCTTTTCTAAATTACTTATTTTTTCCATAAGTAGTGCTTGGTTAGTCAATACTTTTGCGACAGCAAAAAAGAGTATTGATAATATTATGGTAGAAATTATTAAAGTACTCCCAAAGGAAGGATCATTTTTCATAAACGTGATGGCTGTTATAATACCGCCAAATATATTTATTACACCCATAACAATGATCAGTACTGCAAGTTTGGATGCTGCGTAATGGACTTGCTTTGTGAAAGTGTTAGCTCTCTTTTTACTTTCTTACTGAGTCTGCAAAATATTTTGTCCCATATTATTTCATTGAATAGTCATCACCCAATAAAATCTAATTATTTCCCTTATTTATAAAACAATTCTACGAAAACTACTTTTAGAAAATCCTCGAAATATTTATTCAAATAAATTTATATTTTAAAGTGTGGATTAAAATACAACCAACTTTATTTGTATATAAGAAAATTATCATAAGAAATCATACTTAATTTATTTGAGATTATTATAGTGCCCAACGGAATAAAATATTCCTCTCTCTCTACATTTGAACTTATTGAAAGAGTATCAGTTCTCGAGGATCATAATGCTTTAAATTATTTCCTTTCATTTCGAAAGTTGTTCACCATTAGCGGCAAAAGAGTATTACTTCCAGAATATTTACTAAAACTAAAAGAAGGAAAATTTTATCCCTACTTAATTATTTCAAACAATGAAACAAAGTTAGACGAAAAATTAGATCTGATAAGTGATAGGACACTTCAGAAATTTTCAGTATTAAAAAAATACTCAGAAAAAATAGAAGGACCATATTGTAATAATCAATACAATGAATTGTACAAACTGCTTACCGATTATTATAAATCCGAAAAAACAATCTCTCAATTAGATTTGGAGCTAAAAGCTGAGTCATGTCTCAAAGGAATGGTAATAAGGCATCTTAAATTCTCATGGCTTGAAGCCTGTAGAAAAACAAACAGACTTTATCAGAGGTATCGGTGGTTATTAACTGGTGGAGCTATTGAACTTATGAAACCAATTGGTATCAAAGGACGAGAATTTACAAAATGGCTTGAAAATAATATTGAAAATCCTGATCCAAGCAACAAGGGAGAGAAATACAGAATTCAAAATGCTGTGGACAATTGGTTTGGTCATTCATCAGAAATCGATTATGAGTCGATTGCATATTCTCAACATGATAAGTTCGATCAATATTTTTATTCTGAGAGATATCCTGAAGATTTCGTAACCCTTGTTGCAAATGAAAAATCTGAAAATATAAACAAACTTAAACCTTCAATTAGACTGCTTGGACTAAATAAGTTAAAAAAGTTTATCAAAGAAATTTTAGATAACATTATGTATAATGAGAATAAGGATATATCAATCGCAAAAGAATATGGTCTATCAAAAGCAACGTATAGCAGATTTGCCGGGAAAAATTGGAAGAACAACAATAATGGAGAAGTTCCGGATCTGTGGAAAAATATTGCGCATATTATAACTAGTGATCCAACATTTACAGAAATGGCAATTTCTTTTAGAATAAAAACTGTCATTGATTCTATATTGAAAATCAACGAAAACGAGATGAGAAGATGAGTGAATCAAATAACTTATATTTCATTCCTATTCTAGCCAAAGCATTTGAAAGTGAGGAACCAATTGAAGCAATGGAAAAAGCCTTGCGAGAGATTGTTGAGATAGGAGAGCAAGAAGAATATCGTTTTGGTTATGAACAATTTAAACAATTCTTAAAGAGCGGTTTTGAAAGCGAAGAGAATCCAAGTGAAGTACTGCTTAATAAATTATTAGTGGGATTAGAATCTAACAGCATGAATATATCACTTGCGGAACATGAAGAATTAATAAACATAATAAAATCAAACAAAATTATTTATGAAAAATATCAAAAATTAATTGAAGTGTATCAGAGCGATTCCACACTTGAAATTGAAATATATAAAAACGAAAAATTATTCAGCTCAAAAACTATTGACTCAAAAGAAAAAGAACTAAATATCAAAAATATAGACCCCGGAAATTATTCCATAAGACTATCTAGTGGTAGAGTGTTCTGGGAAGGGGAAATTAAAAGTGAGGATGTAACTCTCGATGATTCTCAACCAAATCGAGAATACACTTTAGCAGCTGATACTGATGAGGTTGGAATTAAACCAACTCGAGTAATTGAGTTGATCAAAAATGAAATGCAGCTATATATTTATGCCGGTCTCGAATTTGGAAAATTTAAGATAGTTATCAAATGAATAAGCTTCTAACAGAAAATATTTTCACTGAAGAAGTAATTGGGAGAGCTAAAACAGTTCTGGTCTCTAATGAAGGTCAGGCAATAATCACTTCAATTATTGTTAAACCGATTAAAGATAATAAATTAGCTCGATTAGATTTTAGCGGTTCAGTTAATTTTTGTGAGAAGTTAAAGAAACATCTTAAAGATATAGTTTTACATCATGTAAATGAAATATTAGAGATGATGGAAATCCCAATAAAGTCGTTTGATATTTCCGCACAAAATATTGGGGCATTATCTTCAAATGATTCAGAATTTATTGTTCAAGGATACTCTGCCGATGTTCCAATATTTTTAGCTATGCTATCTTCTGGTTTACAATTACAGATAAATCAAAGCTCATTATTTACAGGACATATCTCTTCAAAAGAAGGAGATATTTCTCAAGTAAAAAGCCTCATCGAAAAATCAGAATCTGCACAATCAGAAGAAAGAATTACTGAATTTGTTTATCCAAGTCTCAACAAGGATAGCTCGTTAAAAATACTTAAACCAAGAGAATATGAAAGGAACGTATCTGCTTTAAGAAGTTGCAGAGGGAAGATAAAACTAGTTGAGGTAAATGATACTTATGAATTAATTAAAAAAACTTTTCGTGATGAGTCAATTTCTCTCAGCTCTCTAGTCAGCGGTTATTTTGAAAAAAACTCTACTAAAATAAACAAAGGTAAAATACATTCAATTATCAATTATTTACACACCGGAAATAAAAATAGATTTTGGAAATCCTTGGAAGAAAATCTTTTTTCAAAAAACGTAGATCGCAGCCATCAACTAATAAATAATTATTTGGATTATTTTTTAAGAACTAAAAAATATCCGGAAAAATTTGGACTAGATTTAACAAACCTTATTATGTCTTTACCATTAACCAGTAAAAAGGCTGCCGGATTATTTCCTATAGTACCACATGATAAATACATCCAACTTATTCAATTTGCTAATGAATCTGATTACGAAGACATCTCTTTTTTACATGATATTGTTTTCGAAAAGATAAGAACAAAAAATATAACTCATGAAGACACATCAGTAATAAAAAATAATATTAGTTCCGAAATAATCGATTACATTATAGAAAGATTAAATCCTAATTACATTGATACAAAAATTTTAAAACCGATTGATGAATCAAGGTCTACTTATATATTTGATAAAACAGCTTCTGGTTCATATGAGAATTTCATTGATTCAATAACAAATTTTTACATTCACATAATTAGACATAGAAATTCTGAGAACCTTAAAGCTGAAAGAGAAAAGTATACGATTGAAGCTCTAAGTTTAATAAGAAAAATCTACCCACAAAAAACTGACTACAATTCTGTAATCGCAAATGGAATGAATGGATACAACGGCGGACTCAGAATTATTTTTGATAAGATTACAGAATATTTAAAACAAACTTCGAAAGAAAAATACATATTGGCAACCATCAATGAAGTTGTTGATCCGTTGAACTATGAATTAAAAAAAGCATTGGTAACAGGAATTATTAAAAGAGAGGGCTCACAATTGGATATTGACAAAAGTTTGTTAATTCCAGAAAAGTATGTAGAAAATTATATTCAAATAATTCAGGCGTATGCTCACTCTAAACATATGCTAAATAATATTTTTACAAGACTATAACAGGGAGATAAAAAATGAGTGTACTTGACAATATCCTGCGAGAATTAGATGAAACATACATCGTTGAAAATATTACAAAAAAACATGACGAGGCAAGAGTTCAATACCCACTTAGCAGTATCACGGTTTCAGATGATATTGAATTTGATAATTTAATTGCTGCTTATTATAATCATCATTTTACTAAATGCGTTTCCTCCGGAGGAGTTCTATCTCGGGCTGAAGCAGCAGGTCGGGCAAAAGAAATAATATCCCAGGAATACAGAAGAAAGGGTATGGATAAGCTTAACGCCTATTCAGATGGTAAGACAGGATCAAATGGTGGAATGCGATCCATACTAGATATTATAATGGAATACCAAAAACGCGAAGCTGTTGAAAGGCATGTAAGAGATGTTTTAGATAGATATGTACAACCTAGCAATTACGAAGAGCAAGTCAGTATTATAAAAGAGTTATTTGCAAGAATTCCGGATTCTCAGCATATATTGAAAGATCAACCGGAAAGATATGCTCGTAATTACGAAGATTTGATAAGGGCTTTAGTAGAACAGCTAAAAACACAATCCACTATTTTCAGAAGGCTATAAAATAATATGGCAACAAAACTTAAATTATTGCTTGAAAAAATTGATTATCAAAATTTATTTGAAGCTGATGAAAGAAGAGTGGAACGAATACTTGCAGAGTACCGAAGCGAAAGGAACACCATTGATGATTACGATGAATTTAAGAAATGTTTGATTGATTTTGTCAGCAGAATATATGGGGCGATAGTAAATTCTCCCAATGCTTTTGAAAATGCCGACGATTTATTTATGCACGGACTTGCGCTAAAATTTCTTAATACCAAATATCCAGGAAATACTGAGCGAACGGTTTACGAGATAATGCATTCCGGTGCTGAAGGAGGAGTGTACCAGATACTAAAGTCACTCGCTGAAGTTATGATGGACAAAATTTATAAAGATGGAGTTGACCATTATATTGCGTTATTCATGGAAGAGATAACCTTTGAAGAAAGAGCAGCGGCCGTGAATGAATACCTTTCAGAATACGGTGATAAACTCCCCACAAATTATAAGAATGATCCTAATATGGTTATGATAGCATTTGATAAGGTATTGTATGAACATGCAATCATGATGAGGCGGCTGCGTAGAATTTAATAATTTTTTTTATCTGTTAATCATTTAACCCCTCTGAAACACACCAGCTAATTCTGCCACAGAATAAATAAACACTCCATTTTTATGTCTATTGAAAGATCAATAATTGCCAGATCACAACCACATGTTGTTGCAGCCACAGCTAAAAGATTGATTGAAGTTGAAGCATCAAAAGGTTGCGAAGGAAATATACTTTCTTTCCCGGTTGCCTTAGAATCCAAATATTCATTAACAAATCAGTGGATAAATGACTACCAAGTTGTTGAGGCTGATAATTTTTCTAAGCCAGTCTCACAAATCAAATTAACTGAAGTAAATAATTGTTGGCTGCCACCGGAGCACGCATTAGAATGGTTTAGAGCTGAAAGTTTTCTGAAAATCTTGAAGGGAGCACGCAATAGAATATGTTTTGAGATTATTGGGAACTCAAATAATATTAATTTCGAGTTAAATTTTGCCGAAGCTGATTCGGACATACTTAAAGTTGCATTTAATGGTGAATACCCAAACTGTGAACTAACTTCTGCAGAACAGAATGAAAAATATTTCGGAAATATTTTCTTTAATGATTATTACCCCTTGCCACCTTACCATCATCTATTCACACGATCAACAGAATTACTAACATCAGCTTTTGAACCACTTATTTATGCTTACAATAGAATATCAAATGAATCAAAAGGATTTTTTCAAGTTTTATTCCAACCAGTACGGAATAATTGGCACTGCAATGTTGAACTTCTAAATGACATTGAATATTTAAGTAAAACGGTGAATGATCCTCGCTCTTCTGCGAGAATAAAACAACAATTACCGTCGGGTGATATTAGAAATATGGCAAGAGATGTTGAAACAAAAGCGCACAATGATAAACCATTTTTTGCTGTTGCAATAAGAGCCGGAATAATTACAAATGAAAATGAATTTGATATTTCCGGTTTAACTTCTTTTATGAATCTTTTTCAGCATGGGGGTAGCTCATTAAAATATTTAACGCACCAAGACTATGAGAAAATCTTATCAACTGATGAAATAAAAAATATGTTTAATGACTGTTTGACATATCGTCCTGGTTTTTTACTGAATTCATCTGAACTCTCCGGGATAGTTCATTTACCTTCAATGAAAGAATTTAGCGAAAAGAAAATACAAATCAACTTTCTTGAAAATCCTTTAACTTTTCCAAATAATGAAACTACGAAGGAAGGAATTAGAATTGGACACAGCAACTATGCCGATGAAAGAACATCTGTGCATATACCTGCTCAAATTAGAAAAACGAGCACACATCTAATTGGTAAATCCGGAAGTGGAAAAAGCACATTGATAGAGAACATGATATTGCAAGATATTATTTTGAATCAAGGAGTTGCAGTACTAGACCCACACGGAGATTCAATAAAAAAAATAATAAAATTAATACCCCAACAAAAAATTGAAGATACAATTTATATCGATTTCGGTAATCCCGATTGGATACCTATCTGGAACCCCCTCAAAAGAACAGCACATCATGATCTGGGCAGAACTGCAAACGATCTTGTTAGCTCGTTTAAGAAAATAATAAAAAGTAATGCATGGGGAGATCGTCTTGAACACTTACTTAGAAACGGTATCTCTGGGTTATTACATTTAGAAGATTCTACAATGTATGATTTATTAATACTATTTGAACAATCAAAAAACCCAAGTAAAGAAAAGAATTTATTAGTTGATGCCATTTCTAAATTAGTCACTAACCCGGTATCAAAAAGGTTTTGGAATAAGGATTTTAAAAGTTATAGGAGAGATGATTTTGCGCCAACACATCATAAACTAAGCAAGTTACTTAACACTGAAGAAACTGTATCGTTAATGTTGACACAACCAGATAATTTCATTGATTTTCAGAATATTATTGAAGATGGAAAATTACTATTAATTGATATCTCAAGTATTGGGTCCGAAAGTAAAGAAGTGTTGGGATCATACCTATTGACACTGCTTCATAATTATTCTTTATCAAGGAGCAGGTTTAATCCTGAAAAAAGAAAACCTTTTAATATCTACTGTGATGAGGCACATAAGATCACCACAGATGCAATAGAAGATATGATTATTGAGTCAAGAAAATTTGGAGTGAACTTAACTCTTGCGCATCAATACTTAAGTCAATTCAATACTGCTCAAAGAGATGCACTTTTAAGTATGGGAACAACAATAATTTTTAACACTAATCTATTTGATGCACAAATATTATCAAGAGAATTAAAAGGGAAGATTGAAGCTAAAGAGCTTGCTAAACTTGAAGTGGGTGAAGCAATTGCAAAAGTAGGCACTGATATATTTAAGATTAGTACTGAGATGCCAAAGGAAATAGAAGTGAAAAATTTTGCTGAAGATATTATAAAGAATTCACACTCACAGTATTACAGACAAATAGATGAAGTGAAAAGGAGAATTAAAATAAAATTAAAAGAATTCTATTCAGTTGAATATGAAATTAAAGAAAATTTACCAACAGAAAATCCAAGTAGATTTGAGTTTGAATATGACGAATTTGAATGAAATATTTTTGCTACTAGACGATCAGACCATATACGAAAAAATTGATGCTCCTATTGATGAAATTCTTAAAAAATATTCTTACTCAGTATCGGATGAATTAACTCAAAAGGATTTCATTTCAATAATAGGTTGCTTTATTAGAAGATTAAAAATTCAGGGCATATTAATTTCAACTGATGCAAATGAGTTTTCGGATGTATTTCAGTTTTTAGAAAAACACTATTCCGGGGAAGGTTCATTAGGATATGAAAGAGCGCTTAACGATGCTATTAAATACGGAAATTACGGTGTTGATATAATCCTAAATACAACTACTGATTCCTTGAAGGCAGAGCAAAGAAAAAGTTATTTAGCTTGGGTTCATAATACTAAAATTGATTATTTAGAATGGAATGAAAAAGTGACTTTAATTGAAGAATTTTTAAACCAATTCAAAACACTTTACTCCCCAACAGTTGCGAATTTGCAAAAAGAACAATTGATGCCATTTCTAAAAGAATTAATCGAAAAAGTTTTAGAAGGAACGGTAGTTTTCAAATCTAAATTGAAAACTAAATTGTTCAGCCCGTGAAACAATTTAGTTTTTCCTACCACATAAGAATTAAGAACTCAATAATGATTATGATAAAGATGATCGATAAAATAAAACTATCAAATAAGGAGAAGATTAGTTTATTCTTTTCACTCTTCCAAGGATTAAAAACCGTATATGGAACTTATAGTACTAAAAGTGAAAAACACTGGCAAATTAAAAAGGAAGTAACAGGAAAGGTTATCGAAGACCATCTAATGGGAAGGCAGCCTTATGGATTCTATCCACTCAATGGTGACAAAACTACCGTTGGTATTGCTGACTTTGATGATCTTGATCCTCTACCACCAATTGCATTTATTAAAAGAGCTGTGCACTATGGACTGTTTGCATACCTTGAGAAAAGTAAATCTAAGGGATATCATGTATGGCTGTTTTTCCCGGAGGATGGAGTTTCTGCCCGAAAGTTACGTCTTGTAACGAAGCATATCCTTGATGAGATAGATTCTCCAAACACAGAAATATTTCCGAAACAAGATTCAATTAATAAGAAAAATTCGTATGGAAATTTTATCAACGCTCCTCTCTTCGGCAAACTAATACCAGAAGTTAAAACCATTTTTATACATGAAGATAGCTCTTTGCAGCCTTATGAGGATCAGTGGGAATTACTTAAATCAATTGAGAGAAATAGTGAACAACTATTGGATTCAATTATCGATATAAATAATCTCAGTGAAAAAAAGCAAGGAATTGAAAATAAAGTTTCAAAAGATACAACTCCGATAGGAAGCCGGTATGGATTGCCTTTCTGCATTCAAAAAATATTGTGTGAGGGGGTAGTATTTGATCAAAGAGTAGCATGTTTTAGAATTGCAGTAAATTTAAGACTGGTTGGGCTACCAGAAGAGTTTGCAGTTGTAATTCTAAATTCTTGGAGATTGAAAAACAAACCATCAGAAAATAAGAGAATTATAACCCCAGATGAAATAAAGGAACAAATAAGATGGGCATATTCAAAAGACTATAGGGGGTATGGATGTCATGAACCAATAATAAAATCATTCTGTAACAAGAAATGTAGACTTTATAATTTTAATAAAAGCAAATAATCATGAATGGTAGAATTGAAAATATTGCCGAACATTATACACTTGATGAATTGCAGAAATTAAAAACATTATTAGAAAAAATTGAAAAAGAGAAGAAGACTGCTCTGAAATCATCAACTACTATTTACAAATTTTCTCAAGAGTATAAAAAGTACATTAATTTAACATTCACTTCTTCATATATTAAATCAGTAGTACTTTCACTCAAACACCTTTCTGGATTTTTTGGTGAGCATAAACTATTGGTTGAGTTATCGGTGAAAAATATTGAAGAGTTAAAATATTATCTAATGAAACGAGCCCCCAAAGGATTTGTTGTTTATATGAGAACATTAAAGGCTGCATTTAATATTGCGCAAGAATGGGGATACATTACTAATAATCCATTTCAGAAAGTTAAATTTAAAACTAGTCAAAAAAAGAAACCAATATTCATTACAAGAGATGAATTACAACTTGTGATTGAAAAAGAACAATCCATTTTAATGAGAAATATCTATTTGTTTGCATTTAATACTGGTTGTAGACTTGGGGAGATCATAACTCTTAAATGGAAAAATATTGATTTAGAAAATAAAACAATCACCATCGGTGATGATGAATTTATAACTAAATCAAATAAGCAAAGGATCATTCCAATTAGTATTGAGTTGATTGATGAACTAAAAAAAATGAAACAGAAAAATGTTGCTTCAAAGCACTACGTATTTGGCAAGTCAAAAACCTTCCCGTACAGAGGTGAATATATATCACGCAAATTTAAGAAAGCAATTCGAAATGCAAAATTGAAAGAAGAAGTTCACTTTCATACATTAAGACATAGCTTTGCTTCACATCTTGCAATGAAAGGGGTTCCTATTATCGTGCTTAAAGAACTACTTGGTCATTCAAGTATCACAACAACTGCAATTTATAGTCATGCAGATTTTAAGTCGTTACAGATAGCAATTAAACACTTCCAAGTAGCTTGAGTCCAATTTTTATTGAACAATTTTCTGAACATTTCTATATAATACTTCCCTCTTTATTTAATATCGCCAAATACCGCCTGATCAATAATCAACAAACCGGTGGTGCGAATCCGTTTATAAGTTTAATTCCCATACACTAAATTATTTTGTTATTTGTTTAAATATTCGTAATAAAAATTTATCATACCATTACCTCTCTCTTCCTTCTCAACGTGGAAATAGTAAACCCTATAGCCATTAATACGACCCCAATCCACACAAGACTAATAAATGGTTTAATACTAAATTCAACTGTTAAGGATTCCTTTATTACAGGTGCCGCAATTTTATCATTTGTATCAATAATTGTTAGCTGCACATTTCCGGCAACGTCCAACGATTCGATATTAATTTCGATACCAATTTCTTTAAGAATATGTTGACTGTAACTTTTTTCCCCATCTATAAAATTCATAACAGGCGTTGCAGAATATTCTTTTCCATCTTTAATTATTTTTAAATTTACGCCAATTTCAAAATCTTCTCCACTTTGCATCTTTTCCATTATAGCATCAGGAAATTGAAAACCTTCAAATTTTATTTTATAATCCTTATACTCTTTAGTCTCGCCCTTTTTTAAGGCTATTGCGTTATTGCTACTTGTCCCTTTCCCCTCCTCATATGAAGTAGGTGAAAAATACAAGTCCTCATCGAATGAACTAATAATTGATGGCTCTCTCATTAAGCTGTTATTGAAAGTTGAAATATACATTACCGGTTCGGCAACATAATTCGAGTTGCCTTCATCTACATCTATATTAAACGAGTATTTTTTACCACCTTCTATTGGTGTTATGCCGGTAAATGTAATCTCACGGTTGAGTATTTTTTGTTTCTCATTTTTAACTAACTCAACTTGCCCTGATTCAGAAAAATAACCGGTAGTCATAACACCTAATAAAAATACAGCAAAACCAATATGTGAAATTTTACCGCCTGAAAGAATTACATTTGTCCTGGAAGTCAAATAGAGGAAATATAGATTTGTTGTTATTGTAAAGAATATTGAAAATGTAAAAATCATTAATATCACGTCAAATTTACCCAACAAAACCAATACTATTGTGGATGCAATTATTGATGTTATAAAAGTGGGCAAAATCGATTTAACTATTTTCGTAGAATCAGTAATCTCCCAATTGAGATATAGTGTAAGCCCAATTAATACGCCCATAAATATTACAAGCGGCAGATTCATTTTGTTATAGAAGTCAACATCAACGGATTGACCGAATATGGGTGCTGAAGTTCCAACAAATACTACTATTGCTGAAGCAATGAGTGCAAAGGCTCCATAAAACAAACCATATTCTTTTGATAGTAAGTTATCGAATTTTTTTAATGGCACTTTAATATTTTTTCTTTTTAAATATACAATACCAATGCCCAATGCAATAAAAGTTAATATATAAATAAGTAGAAATGTATAAACGGTTTGTCCGGGATCAGCAAATGAGTGAACTGAAGCATCAGTAAGAATGCCGCTTCTTGTTAGGAAGGTGCTGTAGATTACAAATATATAACTTAGCGCCGCAAGTATTAAATTTGTTTTAACAAACTTTGCCGCATTATTTACGGTTTGAGATCTCTTTTGAATGATCATTGTGTGTAATAATGCGACTAAAATAATCCAAGGAATTAAACTTGCATTTTCGACTGGGTCCCAAGCCCAGTAACCACCCCATCCTAAAACTCCGTAAGCCCAGTAGCCGCCAATCATTATTCCCAATCCTAAAATTAGTAAACTGCCTATAACCCAAGGCTGTGCTTCTATAATCCAATCTTTAAAATCATTTCGTAACGATGCAGACACTGCAAATGCATATGGGACTGTAACAAGGGCATATCCTAAAAACAATATCGGCGGATGTATCTGCATCCAAAAATTTTGAAGCAGAGGGTTCAATCCTTTCCCTTTAATAAGAAAATTTTCAAATGCAATTCCGTTAAGATTTAGAGTACTGATTAAGTCCTTATTAACATGGACAAATGTTTCACCGGAATTTGAATTGCTTACTATGAAATTCTTAATGGCTGGCATACCGAGATAACTATCATTAAAGTATTTTACACTTAGGTATGATGATTCAGTCCATAATAACTCAAAAGGACTTTTTAATATTGGTGAGACCATCATAAGAAGAAATGATATTGCAAATGTATAAATAACCATCACGCTCGATTCGAGCTGATGATTTTTTTGTGTGACACTAATCAGTGCTATACCTATCAAGGATGTAAATAGTAGCCATAGAAGAAAACTGCCTTCCTGCCCGGCAAAAAATGTTGAGAGTAATAATCCCGTTGATAGGTCTGCATTACTATAATTAAACACATATTGATACTGATATTGGTGAGTAACTATAGCATACATTAAAAAAACAGATGCTAAAATTATTGTTATGGTCATTACATGATATGACAATCTAGCATATTGAATTTTATTAAAGCCTTTAAAACTTTTATGATAAAAATATATTGAAAAAAGGCTTGCGCCTAGTGATATGATTAACAGGATATTCCCAAGCATGTGTTCTCTCCACTGATTCTAAAATAAATCGTTAAACAAACATTAATAGCGATTATGAAATGGTTGAAGCATTCAAATAATAATTTAAATATTGATTAATTAGCCATTTTTAAAAACTCAACAACTTTTTCTGTTTGAGGTACACTCATATTGGCTCTAACTCTCATATGCTGAGTAATTATTTCCCACTGCTCATCACTAAATGCATCCGGTGATGGAGCATTGTGGCAGCGAACACAGTTTTCACCCCATAATTGAGCACCTGATTTTGCTAATCTATCAGAATTGGTTGCCGTGGAACAACCAATAGAAATAACAAAAATTAAAAAGAAACTTATAATCAAAATGTTGATAATATTTATTTTCTTAAACATAGTTTTCTCCTTGATATTAAAATCCAATTGACCAGTGTACTAAGAATCCATCCTTTGCGGGTGCATGCCCATCCCCTTCTTCTTCAGTTTCTAAATCCACAGATTGGTATGCAACTTTAATAACTGTTCGCCAATCCAACCAATAATTTATGCCTAGCGTAATTTGAGTTTTTTTTAAGCCCCACTCCGTCTCTTCAGGACCTTTAAATTCCGAATATCTGGCAACGAACTCTAACTTATTGACCAAATTATTTTTAACGAAAGCAGGTTTTATAGACACTTGTCCAAAATAGGCTGCTGTGCTGTTATCAAATAAAATCAATTCATCGCCGTCATGCCCTCCCAAATATTCAGCTTTATCGACGTCAACCCTATTCCATTGACCTTTTATATCCAGCATACTTTTAATGAAAGTTAGTCTTCTCACATAACTTATATCAGCTGAATATAATGCAGCACCAACATTTTTATATTCGGAATCCGAATTGCCAACCTTTGCATATTGACCTGAGAATCCAATTTCTAATGATGAATCATCAATAGGAAGTATTCCGATTCTGCCTCCAAAGGCTTTATTTTTATTGTTATCATCAAAATTATCATAGTGAAGCATTCCAGCTCCCTCAGGTTCATCACTTCCATCATTTAAGTTTGGCCCGTTTACAATATATACTGAATAATTAATGCCGGCACCAAAATCCACAGGGATAACACCACGAACTTCGACTCCTACTTGAGACATTGGACCGACTTGATCATCATGGCTAAAACCAAGAGGATTACTTGGTAGTCTATTTATCCAGCGTGAGTGCAGCCTTTCGCTAAATGTTCCGAACGGCATCAAAAATTTTCCAAGTCTTAAGGTCATAAATTCATTTAGTGTATAAGAAAGATTTGCATAGTCTAAACCAATTTTCGTTTCACCATCTTCAAGTTCAATTTCTAATTCAGATTCAAAAAGAAGATTTTCAGATTGTTTCCATAAAAATATGGGGTTAAAACTACCGCCAACAAAAGAATTGTCATCATCATAGAACTCAATACCCGAATGCCCATAGCCTCTAAGAAGAAATCCGCTTTTACCTGGCTGTAATTTTTTTATTTCTTTCCTCAATTCCTCAGTTTCATCTGAACCGTTTTGGGGAAACAACAAAACAGGAAGCATAAAAAATATTAGTAATATTTTATATGATAAAACTTTTCTATAAGTCATAATAATTACTCCCACTTATTGATGTTAAAATTATTCTTTTAGTGTCCTTATAAAAGAAACCATCTGCCATCTTTCATTTGCAGTTAATATATCTTTATATGATGCCATCGGAGATTTGCCAACTGTCAGCTTGTAGAAAAGTGCTCCGTCAGATTGTTCTTGAACTAAATCTGAAGTCAAATCAGCGGGACGGGGATTTAATCCCATTCCTGCAATTCCATCACCTTCTCCATTGCTTCCATGACATATTGCACATTGAACATCAAAAACTTTTTTTGCCTCTTTTGATGCTAACTCTACGTCCTTTATTGGGTTCTTGAATTTATCATATGATGCCGGAGCAACCCATGGTTCGTTGGGAGATGCTTCTAAATTTATTTCTGCAGAATTCAGATTAGCTCCAATAAATATTGGAATTGATATCACTAATATTATTGAAGAATAAATTTTCATTAAGAATTTACTTTGTCCAAATTTTATTTGATGATTTTTACTATTCATTTTTACTCCTCATTCATTAAATCTTAATTTATTTAAATACTCATTGAGCATTAAACTGCGCGCACTCAAAACATTACAATCAATTCTTGGAAGACAAATGCAGGTGAAAAGGATAGTATTAGATTTCAAAATTCATTCCACCGGATATTGTATAATCTGATGTAGCATTATTCAACCCTATAGATAGAATTGAGGTAATTAGTACTCCCGGACTTAAAAGATAGTTATAGCCAAATGCCAATTGCTGCGGCGAGGATAATCCTTTAACAATAGTTGAATAAGAATCGTATCCGATCATAACTGAGTGGCGATGAGCTCCAAAGATATATCCAACACTCAAACTTACAGTTATTGGATTTTGAATTTCATCAGTATTATCACTGCCAAACATTAGATAACCAAGCTGTCCAAAAACTGAGACTCTATTAAAATATTTTTTTAACCCAAGAGCTATTTGATAATCAAACTCACCTGTTCCTATCCCGAGGTTTTCAGTTGCGGTAGGTATTTTTATATAACCATCCACTGATATGATAGGTAAGGCATCTAATTCTTCAAGAACGGTAAAACTTCCGTTAAGATATAAATCTCCGAGTCCAATACTACTCGGAGACATCATTCCGTTCGAAGAACTACCCATATGACCAGTATTTGACGTGGGTAAATTGTTTTCTCCGGTGTCATTATGGTTATTTTGAAGAAAGGTATTTCCAAGTTGTGTAAACAGGTTTTTATTGCTAAAAACAATTGGCATACTAACACTCAAGTAATATTGTTCAGCCTGATACTTTAGTCCTCCATAAACATAATATGAGTTTTGATGGGAGTTTTCATTATAACTGCTCCCAATCATTTGAATTGTTGTTGAGGCATAAAATTTTTCCTGAGCAACTGTTCTACTGCTAATTGAAATTACAATTACTACCAGTATTATTTTAATCGTTGTATTCATAATATTTATTTTGATTTTTCACCTATTGCGGGAGACTCAATGGTATTCAAAATAGATTGATAATTGTTCATCAACTTATCCATGTTTTTCATCATTTCATTCATACTGCTCATCATGTCTTTGTTTTGAATTATCTCTTCATTTTCCATAATCCCCTCCATTTGGTTCAACATGCCATCCATATTTTTTGACATTTCATTCATATTTTTCATTAAGCCCATCATGCTTTCAGAATGATTAATGTTTTTCATCATTTCTTGGTTATCACTCATTTTGTGGTTCTGATTTTCCGAACTATGCATTTTTTGATTACTCCCCTTCATCATAATGCCTTGCATCTGAGTTTGCATTTTATTCATATGTTCCATCATCTGCTGCATGTTCATCATACTATTCTGCATATTGTGCTGCATGTTACTTTGCATATTTTGCTGCATATTCCCATGCTGTGCCGCAATCGAAATGTTCAAGATTAAAAACACTATTGCAGTTGTAACACTTGTTGAGATTACTTTTTTATTGATATTGCGTTTCATTATTACACGCTCCTTATCTATTTATTTTTAAATTATTGCTTAATATTTCAGATTGATATTTACTAATTTCATCAAGAGTGAAATCGAATTTTTGTTTTATCTGATTAACGATTTCTTTCGATTTTAATTCATCTCCAATCACTTTATATATCGCCGCTAGTAGTACATACGTTTCGGGGCTTGAAGGGTTTAATTCTTGTTCCAATTCGGCATGTTCAATTGCAAGATCAAATTGTTCGTCTAAAAAGTAGATCAGCGATGCCGTCAAATGTACTTGCGGATAGTCATAATCATATTTGATGAGATTATTTGCAGCTTCTTTTGCAAACTCTAATTTGTTAGAATTTACAAAAAGTATAACCATTGCAAAGTAAGTATCCGGTGAATTCTTATCTATTTCTAAAACTTTCTCAAAAGTATTTTCCGCCTCCCGGTACAGGTTATTATTCAGGTATATTACACCGAGGTTATGAAATATTTGTTTGTTACGCGGATTTAATTCGGCAGCCCTATTGAGAGATACTACAGCATCATTAAAATTTCCGATTGATGAATAAAAAACACCAAGATTAAAATAACCCTGATATTCAGTTGGATAATGATCAACAATTTTCTTCCAATATTTTTCTGCACTACTATATTTACCAATCTGTTGAGAAATGAATCCTAAACTAGTAAGTGCATTATAGTTAGTAGTATCTTCTTTGAGTAAGGCTAAAAAATATTTTTCGCTTAGTTTGTACTTGCCCTCTGCAAGATAAATATGACCTAAAAATAAATTAAACTCTTTTTGATCAGGTTCGATTTGTTCAACTTTATGAAATAGTAATTTTGCAGTTTCATAATCATTAAGAACAAAATTGATTTTTGCGACATTAATTAGGTTATCAATATTTTCCGGACTTAATTTATAAGCCTTATCGAAATACTCCTTAGCCTCTTCAAAATGACCGTAACTAAAATATAATTTACCCAATTTGTTAAGTAATTTTTGATTTTGGGGATCAGCGTATAGGCTGTCATTTAATTCAACTATTCTGTTAATAATAATGGTATCTCTAATTTCTATAACTCCAATATTATTACTTGTTACATTAAATTTATTTTTATCATCTGCATACATTGGATTAATAGTTGATCGAACAATTAGAACAGCCATTAATAGTCCCCAGCATTTCTCTATGTAATTATTTTTCATCTTCGCTTAGTCAATTTTTATTATTTAATTGTTCTCTAGTCTTCCATCTCTAAATTCAATAACATTTTTCGTTCGTCTCTTAACGTTTTCATCATGCGTAACTACAATAACAAGTTTTCCATCTCCATTTAATTCATCGAATAAATCTAATATTTGATTGCCGGTGCGCGTATCTAAATTACCTGTTGGTTCATCAGCTAAAATAATTACAGGATCATTAATCAAAGCCCTAGCAATTGCAACTCTTTGCTGTTCACCACCGCTTAACTCATCCACAAGCCGATCTTTTTTATCCGGTAGTCCCACTCTTTCCAATATTTGATCCAGTTTGAATTTTTGTTGGGAATTATTAAGGTTGGTTATAGAAAGCGGAAGTAGAATATTTTCTTCTACTGTTAAATAGTTAATTAGATAAAATGATTGGAATACAAAACCAATGTATTCCCTTCGCAATTTTGCAATCTGATTTGATGATAATGAGAACACATTGATCCCATCGATGATAATATTTCCACTAGTCGGAATATTTAATCCGCCGAGCAAACTTAATAACGTACTTTTGCCTGACCCCGATGCCCCAGTTATTGAAACAAAATCATTCCTATTAATTGTGATACTCACATCACTAATTGCATAAATTTTCTGCTCCCCTGAATAATATGTTTTGCTCAAATTGTTTATTTCAATAAATGACATAATTTTTTTCTCTTACAATGATCGTAATGCAATTGATGGATTTAATTTTAACGCTTTATAAATGGGATACATGCTGGAAATAATTGCCATAAAGACAGCAATTAATATTGCCCATAGCGGGTTAAGCAAATCAAATAAAATTATTGAGTTTGAATTACCTGTTAGAACCGGCAATAATAGGTCAGCTAACCAGTAACTGCTAATGGATGCTAGGACGGCTGCAATTAGTGAGGATACGAATACTTCAAGAACAACTAATTTTATAATATCAAAGCTATTAAATCCTATAGCTCTAAAAATCCCAATCTCTTTTATTCTTTCATTCAATGAAGCATTCAGACTGGAAAATAGCATGAGAACACTAATTATAATTATTATTGCCGATACTCCGTATGAGAAATCTTTGAAGAATTGTACAGCAGTCATCTTCGATTCAATAGTTTGTTTTAGGGCAGTTACTTTTGCGTTTGGTAGTTCCTGAGAGGTTTGAGAAACTATCTCTTCAATTGGACAATCGTAACATAGAGCTGCAATTTCCGCTAATGAAATTTGTTTTTCTTTGTTAAACAATGCCTGAACTTTTGGAAGAGATAAAAATAGGGTTTGATCATCCTGTGAACCAGTTTCATTTAGAAATCCGGCGATAATGAATTTTGAATTTTCAATTGTTACGGTATCATTAATATTCAGGTTAAATTTATTTTTTAAATGATACCCCGCTAATGCTTCATTTTCCTTCGATGGTTGACTGCCAATTATTTTCCACCATTTTTTAACCCTAATTTCCTGATCAAATTTAATTCCAGCCAACACCACATCTTTATCGCCTATACTACTAAGTATTAAAAGCTTTGGAGCAATAACACTTATATTTTTTTTATTTTTAATCTTTTGAATTTCATATAGTTCATCTTCAGATATGCTATTAGTTTCATAAGTTACTTGCCCAAGATTAATACCACCATAGCTATAGTTTAATTCGTTAGACTTTGGTGTGATTAGAATATTTGCACCAAATTCGTCTAAATTTTGAGAGATGTTTTTCTCAACTTCAGTTGATACTATTAATAAAGTTAATACGGAGACAACCGAAAGGAATAAACTGAAGATCAGTAATGCTGTCTTAGTTTTTTTTCTTCTTAAACTTTGAAAAGAAATATTATACAATCTCATTTTAAACCACTTAAACTCTTCTCTGCCATTTCTCAACATCGGCAGCATTAATAATTATTTTGTCATCTTTAACTTTACTTGGTATAGGGTCTGGCGGGTATTTACCACATGATCCACTAATTGCTTCTAGATTATTTAGCTCCCAAGTTGTCCCACATGCATCACATACAAGTTCATCATTTTTAATGTGAAAGCTTTCGGAATTACAAGGTTCACACATACGAACTGCTGTTACAACCTTACCGTCTTCAGTTAAATAAGCTAATAGTGGTATACTTCTATTAGTATTACGATAAGTAAACGAAACAAATTTGCTGTTTTTTACTGATGATAATGGAATTGAAATAAATCCATCCATTATTTCTGCAGTTATATTTGTACTTCTATATGGAGACGTTGGATAGGTGACTGATTCAGATATTGTTGGCTGATCCTGAATCACAAGTTCCTCTTTAGATCGTATTGTCATAAAATAAAATGCAATCAGCCCAAAAAATATTATTACAATGGCACCATTGAACCATGTTATATTTTTCTTCTTATCGCCCATAACAATATTTTTTTTAACGTTTACTGCATCATCGCCTGATAGTTGAATACCGCAGTTATTACAAAATTTTGAGTTTGGGTTTAGTTTTGAACCACATTCTCTACAAAAGTTCATTGTTTTCTCCTGATTAAAATTATTTTTTTCCACCGTATGTGTTATCAACAACATCAATTATCTGGGCAACAGTGTATTTATTTTCACTAATTTTTGAATCAATAAAATTTTTAACTTCTTTTGCACCATTTTTATGGTTACATGTGCAATCTTTCAATTCATCAATTCCGCATTGTCCGCATGGGCATTGAAACGCAGAATAAATAGTTATTCGATCATTAAAGTTTGCTAGTACTGTTGATCCATTGTTCACAGGTTCCGGTTTATTTTTTATTGGAGTCGAGTTATTAATCAGTGAAACCCCATCCTTTAAGCCGCCGTATTTTGTAACCATAGCTTTAATTATATCAATTTCGCTATTATTATTTTCTAAATATTCCCTAATGAATTCTCTTTCATCAACCGCAAAATTACACTTACAGATATCTAATGATTCCTCACCGCAACTACCGCAGCCGCAGACAAATTTTGATGCTATGTCAAATACTTTGGCTTCAATCAATGGATTTTGACTTCTGTTATCCAAGAATAAATCGTTATCACGATTAAATCTTTTTTCTTCAGAAGTAAGAGCGACTATAATTATAATTATCAAAAGGAATATTGTGGTAAATACCCATACAAATTTGAGTGATAGTAAATTTGATATAATAGTTTTATTGCTTACATGTTTAGGTGTATTGGTGTTTTTTTTACGCATGTTCTTAGATTTCTGTTTTGGAGTTCGGTTTTGATCTTTGGAATCAGAAAGTGGATTTCCGCAATTCTCACAAAACTTTGCATCTACTTTGTTTGGGATTCCACAATTCTTACACTTCATTTTCATCTCCATAAATTTTAATTATTGAGCTGCCCAATTAAGGACAGCTCGTATTTATATTAACGGTTCGGACAATCATTCGTCCACACCGGATTTTATTTTACCTTAAAACCGTGTTCAAGTAATTTTGCTTTCGCCATATTTATTGGCACTTCTTTAAGTTCCATTTCACAGATTGGACACTTTCCCGGTTCATCCGATATTACATTCCAATCCATTTGATCTTGGAAGACTTTCCTATCATTATTTTTATCAATTGCCTTCAAATCAATTACACCTTCCCTGATAATGGATTCAGTATGGTCGTTCATTTTTGAATGTTCCATCATTTTATTATCCTTATGCTTTTTAGTACTGTCACCATGCATGTGCTCATGCATTTCTCCTTTCATCATACCGTGTTCCTCATTTCCTTTTCTCATTTTGTGTTCATGCTTTGACTTATCAGTCTTTTCCTGTCCATTAACAATAGCAACTGATGTGATAAAAAAGAATGCCGCGGTTACAAATAATATTCTTGTTTGAGTTTTCATTACTTACCTCTTATATATTTTTGATTTTATTTTCTTGTTTTGTTTATGGTTTACTATTTTATTTCTGTACAATTCAAAAGTTGATTTGGTTATTCGCGATACTTCAAGAGAACCATCCCTCAAGTAATATTTGCAATAATATTCAAATAGTTTGTTCTCTAAATTTCTTTTCCTAAATACACCAGCAACTGTATCTCTCATACTAGACCTTATTCACTTCATTTGTTCTTATTTTTATTGATTTTTCAACCGGAGATATAAAGATCATCCCATCTCCCGATTTACCTGTTTTCCCATACTTTGAAATAATCGTAGATAGCGTTTCAGCATCAGCATCTTCACAAACTATTTCAAGCTTTATCACTTTCGAATACCTTTCCACGAATTTTATTGAGTAACTGAATGATTCTTTATCTGCCCATTCACATAAAGCAAATACATCTATTACTGTCATTCCCTTAACACCAGCTTGTTCCAGTTTTTCGATTATTATATCAGCCTTTTCATGCCGTATGTAAGCTTTAATTTCTTTCATTGTATTATTTCCTTATATTATTTACAGCAACTTCCCTTTTTTAAGGTCCGTTTAATTTTTTTATATCCCCACAGAACCAGCAAAACGAAAAATACTATTACTACTATTGTTTTCATTTATTTTCCTTACTTATACTATCGCTGCTCTTGTTAAATTTTTTCCGCTCATCTTTATAAGAATTAGAATCCATATTATTGTATTGGAAGCTCACTGCCTTTAATTCGGCAAATTCTTGCATACAAGGATATTGAAAATCTCCTCTGACATTTCGTGCTGATCGGTTTTTTGTATTTACTTCAATTGTAACGTCTCCAAAAGATTCTTTGGATTCTTTTTCTTGAGCTAAAGTGCTTATAGAAATTGTTACAATTAATACTAATATTTGATATGCTGCTTTCATTGGATACCTCACTATTAACTTACTGGTTCAACATTAATTTTTTGGTTTTCAAGTAATTTATTTACTTCCCTTTTTTTGATGATATAAAAGATTGCTGGAAACAATGTTAATTCCATAATTAAACTTGTTATAATTCCACCAACCATAGGAGCAGCAATTCTTTTCATTACATCCGAGCCAATTCCAGTTCCAATAAGAATTGGGAGAAGTCCCAGCATTGTAGTCATAACTGTCATCATTTTAGGTCTTATTCTTTTAACCGCTCCCTCAAATATTGCCTCTCTCAAATCTGAAAGTGAATTTAAGGCACCTCGCTTTTTGAATTTATCATATGCGATATCTAGATACAGTAACATAACCACACCCGTTTCAGCACTTACACCGAGCAAGGCAATTACTCCAACCCATACTGCAACGCTCAGATTAAAACCAGCTATATATAGAAACCAAATTGCTCCTACCATCGAAAATGGTAAGGCCAAAAGTATAATCCCGGTTTTAACCATCGACTTGGTATTTACATAAAGCAGCAAAATTACCAGAAGTAGAGTTACTGGAATAACCATTGCCAATCGTTTGCTCGAACGTTCCATGTATTCAAATTGACCACTCCAGATCAATGAATAACCAGCAGGTAGTTCTATTTTTTCACTAATGATTTTTTGTGCTTCCTCGACGTAAGAACCCACATCAATATCTTTGATGTCAATATATACCCAAGCATTCGGGCGAGCATTTTCTGATTTAATTGCAGGCGGACCTTTTTTTATTTGAAGTTCAGCAAGTTCCGAAAGCGGAACGTTTCCACCACTTGGGATTGGTACCAAAACTCGTTTTAAAGATTCAATGTTATCTCTATAATCCCTCTGGTATCTAAGATTAACAGGATATCTTTCGCGCCCTTCAACAGTTTTAGTAATATTCATTCCACCAACCGCAGACATTATTACATCTTGTATATCTTGGATCGTCAATCCATAACGAGCGATTGCATCTCGGTTAATATCGAAATCCACATAGTTACCTCCAGCAGATCTTTCAGCGTATGCAGAACGAGTTCCTGGAATAGTCTTAGCGACTTGCTCAATTTCTTTACCGATCTTTTGTAATACATTTAAGTCTGGTCCGGCTACTTTTATACCTACCGGAGTTTTTATTCCTGTCGATAACATGTCAATTCGAGTTTTAATCGGCATTGTCCATGCATTAGTTAATCCAGGTATTTGTATTGCTGAATTAAGCTCTTCAATAAGTTTATCAACTGTCATCCCTTCACGCCAATCTTCTTTATCTTTCAGTTGAATTGTTGTTTCAATCATTGATAAAGGGGCTGGATCGGTTGCTGTTTCAGCCCTACCAATTTTCCCAAATACTGATTTCACTTCAGGGAAAGTTTTGATTATTCTGTCCGTTTGCTGTATTAATTCCTTTGCTTTCGTTACTGAAATGCCAGGTAATGTTGTTGGCATATATAACAGATCTCCTTCATACAATGGGGGCATAAATTCCGATCCCAATTTGGCATAAGGGATATATGTTATTACCATTGTTAAGAAAGCAACACCAATTACTAACCATCGTTGCTTCATTACAAAATCCACAATTGGATGATAAATTTTTGTTAAAAACTTTGTTAATGGATTTTCTTCCTCTGAACGCATCTTGCCTCTAACAAAATAACCTATCAGGATTGGCACAATCGTCACAGCCAATATTGCAGCAGCACCCATTGAATAAGTTTTTGTAAATGCTAGTGGTTTAAATAGTCTACCCTCCTGCTGTTCAAGTGTAAATACTGGCAAGAATGAAACTGTAATTACTAAAAGTGAATAAAATATTGAAGGTCCAACCTCTTTGGCGGATTCTAATATTACAGCCCAATGCGGTCTCTGTTTTTCCTTGTCCTTTTTCTGCTCAATCGTCATGTGGTTATGAGCATTTTCCACCATCACAATGGCAGCATCGACCATTGCCCCTATCGCAATTGCAATACCTCCCAATGACATTATGTTTGCATTTATTCCCTGATAATACATTATGAGATATGAAATAATTACAGCTGTTGGTAATGTAAATATGGCAACCAATGAACTTCTAACGTGGAGTAGGAATATTATAATGATTATAGCAACAATTACGCTTTCCTCTACCAGGGTAGTCATTAAGTTCTCTATTGCAGCGTTTATTAAGTCAGATCTATCATAGGAGGTCACAATCCTTACATCATCCGGCAACGATGATTTTAATTCTTCAAGTCTTTCTTTAACTCTATTAATAACATCCAACGCGTTTTCGCCAAAACGCATAACTATTATACCCCCAACAGTTTCACCTTCCCCATTCCAATCTGCTAAACCTCTCCTTAATTCTGGCCCAATATCAATAGAGGCAACATTTTCAAGATAGACAGGCGTTCCTGATGTTGGGGAATATCCGATGGAAATTTTCTTTAAATCATCAACACTTTTTATATACCCTAACCCCCTAACCATAAATTCCATTTCACTAATTTCTAGGAGCCTACCTCCAACATCATTGTTACTTTCTTTTATTGCCATCTTTACTTTACTGAGTGGAATTCCATAAGAAGCAAGTTTATTGGGATCGATATTTACTTGGTATTGCTTTACAAACCCTCCAATACTTGCTACTTCAGATACTCCAGGCAAGGCTGAAAGTTCATATCTTAAAAACCAATCTTGAATACTTCTAAGTTCTTGCAGATCACGTTCATCTGATTCCAATACATATTGATATACCCATCCAAGCCCTGTTGCGTCTGGTCCTAGCTGCGGTGAAACACCTGCAGGAAGCTCTCTCTGCATCGAGCTGAGGTATTCGAGAACACGGCTTCGAGCCCAATAGATATCCGTACCATCTTCAAATATTATATAAACCATTGAAAATCCGAAAAATGAATAGCCGCGGACTACCGAAGCGTATGGAACTGATAACATTTTTGTTGTCATTGTGTAGGTAACTTGGTCCTCTACAATTTGAGGTCCTTGTCCAGGATATTCTGTGTATATAATAACTTGAACGTCACTAAGGTCTGGAATAGCATCTACAGCAGTATTTTTTATTGCCCAAATTCCACCACCGATTAGTGCAGCCGTTAAAATAATCACCATAAACTTATTGTTGATAGACCATTCTATTAACTTGGATATAAAACTTTCTTTTTGAGTATCACCAACAACCATTAATCTATTCCTCTTTAAAATTCATTAACAAAATTTACTTTTTAACCTGAAAGCCATTTTCAATTAGTTTTTCTTTTGCTTCTTCAATCGTTACTTCCTTCAGCTTCATTCCACATAGCGGGCACCGTCCTTCAGAATCGGAAATAACATTCCAGTCCATTTGATCCTGGTAAACTTTTCCATCTTTATTCGTATCTATTGCAGTCAAATCAATTTCACCCTCCCGAACAATTGATGAGCCATTATTTAATTCATCTTTATCAATTTTAACACTTACATGTCCATGTTCACTGATGTCATGGTATTCAATTACTCTTGAATCCGAAGTTTCTTGAGTACCTTCATCTCTATTTTTTGCTGAAGAAGCGTCGTTAGAATTGCTTACTGGATCGTTATCTTTTTCAGTACTTGAGTATAAATTGACCGCTGCTCTTAAACTACTTTCAGAATCAATCATAAATTGAGATGAAGTAACAATTCTATCACCTATCTCAAGTCCTTCTAATACTTGATAGTAACCATTAGCATATGCTCCTAGTTTTACTCCAACAGGTCTGAATTTTCCTTCACCAAGTGATAGTATTACTATACTTTTTGTTCCGCTTCTCAAAACTGCAGTCTCATCGATTACGGGAAGTTCGCCCAAATATTTCCCCTTAATAGTTACATTTGCAAACATTGCCGGTTTTAGTTCATCATTGGGATTGGGTACATTTATTCTTAATTGAATAATTCTTGTTTTGGGATCAACCGTAGGATAAATAAATGATACTTTGCCTTTGTAAACACTGCTGGGCTTATAGCTTAATCGCATTTCCGCAGATGCACCTAACGAAACTTTATTTAATTCACTTTCATAAATATCTGCTTTTAACCATAAATTTGATAAATCTGCGATGTGCATTAATTGTTTGCCCGGAGCTATCTTTTCCCCTTCAATAACATACTTCATTAAAACTGTACCGTCAATTGGAGCATAAAGAGTCATATATTTTTTAATCTCTTTACTCCTAATCAATTCATCAACATCAGATTTTGAAATGTCAAGAAGTTCAAGTTTTTTTATTGTATTGTTAATTAGTGCATCACCGCTTTCAAGTATATTCTTGTTAATACTGCCTCCTACTGCCTCGCTGTAGCCAATTGCGGTTAACAATTCTTGCTGAGCGGCAACTAATTCAGGAGAATATATATCAATTAACTTTTGTCCTTTCTTTACCTTCTGTCCGGTATAGTTAACGTACAGTTTTTCAATCCAGCCATTTACTTTTGTCGTGACCAAATATTCGTTTCTTTCATCGGTCGTAATTATTCCGTTTGTTATAATGTTAGTAGATAGAGACTTAGATTTAACTTCATCAATTTTGACATTCATACTTTGCTGCACTGCACCATCGATAGTTACTACACCTGAACTTCCCCCTTCATCTTCATAAACTGGAACTAAGTCCATTCCCATTTTAGATTTACCCGGTTCATCATATATTTCATTTGGGTCCATTGGGGCTCTATAGTAAAGTATTTTTCTTTCACCACTATTATTGCTTGCTGTATTTGCACCTTTCTTGGGAACTAGGTTCATCCCGCAAATAGGGCAATTTCCCGGTTCTTCTAAAATGATTTCAGGATGCATTCCGCATGTGTATAACTGTTTTTCCCCTGAAGTTTGAATACTATTATCATTGTTAAAAAAGATTAAATATGATCCTCCGCCTATTACAATCACTCCGATTATAATTAGAATCATCAATAATTTACTGCTCATTTTATATACTCCATTTTCTTAATTTTCATTTAAGCGTGTTTTATTTATAATATACTGCCAGTTAAAAATTCTAGCTTAGCGGTCTCTTTGTAGTACTGCGTTCTGATGCTGTATAACTTTGTTTCAATATCGAATAATCTATTTTGTGCATCGATGACATTAAGAAAATCAATATCATTAACTTGATACCCAGCCATTGCTGCTTCTAAAGATTGCTTTGCTTGGGGCAGCAGACCAAGCTCAATTAGATTTTCTCTCTTTGTCAATTCCTCTAACCGAGCTATTGATTTACCAAACTCTTTTTCTAACATCTGTAATGAGGCATCATACTGGTTTGTAAACATTGACTTAATAAATTTAGCCTCTTCAACTTTTGATGATTTTTTCCCACCATAATTAATTGGTATAGTTACTCCAGCCATTACAGTTAGAAAATCATTTAAGTCTGTATTTGTTTTTGAGATTTCATCCCGCTGACTATATGAGACTGATAGATTAAAATTTGGATAGAATTCATATTCAGCCAGTTCCTTCATCAAGCCCGCTTTATCTTTGGAAATTTCTATTCCTTTAAGAAATGGTCGCTCTGAAGTTGCCAAAGAGTTTAGAAGTTTCATCGTAATGTTTTTTTCCATAATCTTCGGAACATTAGTAGTAATAATTTTTGAATCACTTTCTCGCAGCAGCTGAGCATTTAGCGAAGCTAGAAGTCCCCCTTCTTTACCTTTGAGTTCTTCTATTTTATCATTAATAATTGTAATCTCTACTTCAGTTTTGATAACGTTCTGTTGACTCGCACTAGATACTGAATATTTTGTCCGCACTACTTCAGCAATCTTTATTAGCAAGTTCTTATTCTCTTCTGCTATTCTAATTGCTTCTCTTGTAAATCTTAAATCATAATAAATTTGAGTTACTTCATTCCTTATTTCATTTCTTTTATCTTCAATTTCTTGCTGATTAATCTCAACGTCCTTCGATTGAACTTGCTCAACAGCACTTAATTTTCCAGGAAACGGAATACCCTGACTTAGTCCTATTATTTTCCCTGTCATAGGCTCCTGTGTAAAAGAGAAGGAATTTGTTGGCAAGTTTGCCAATCCCAAATTCAGAACCGGGTCAGGTAGGTTTGAATTCTGTGCTATCCTGGTTTGACTTGCATCTTTCTTATCAGTTAATGCCTTTATTGATGGACTAACTTCAATAGCTTCAGCAATTAGTTCTTGCAGATATTTGTCCGCTTCCTGCGAAATGATTTGAGTTATTTGAATAAAAAATATCAAGACAGTTAAAAGTAAAATTTTTGTTCTTTTCATTTAGTTTCCAATAATGTCTATTTAGATTTATGCTTTGTTAATTTTGTAATGGTCACTATCATCGCTATTGTTAAAACGAAGTAGAATGCCATCCATAATATTTGATGTAAATTTGAGTTCATTGTTTTTAATATTTTTAGAAAGGAAAGCCAATTAACATGCCATTAGGTTTTATTTGTTTTTGGCAGGAAATTCAAATTATTAAAAACAAATAGATTTAAGAATTTTAAATAATTTAAATAATTATAAAACAGATAGGAGGTTGTATTTGATTTGGGATATATATTAAATCCCGAGAATAGTAATAAGTTTTAAATCATATTTATGAAAACTGTCTTTGGGAAAGGGTTTTAATTTGGAGTTAACTAACTAGATTGTAAAAATTTAATTAAGATTAAAGCAAAGATAGATAATCATTTTATTAATGATGTATCAAAGGAAATTTAGTTCTAAATATTACTATATTATTTGCAAAATTATTTAACAATTCCATAATTTTCAATTTTACTGTATAAAGTCGGTAGAGAAATACCTAAATATTTTGCAGCCAATGGCTTTTCCCAGTTTACTGAGGTCAACATTTTTTCTATATGTCTTTTTTCAATATCAGCAAGCGTATAACTTTTTATATCATCAAATTCTGAATGTATCCTTTCATTCTCTCTTAAAAGAATGTTTTCTTTTTCCAAGACATCTCCCCCCGATAATACAACTGCTTGCATCAATGTATTTTCCAACTCCCTTACATTTCCAATCCAATTATGATTTGTTAATAAATCCATAACGTGGTTTGGAACTTTGTTAACATTTTTGTGCAGTTCCTTATTTATTTTATTTAAAAAATGATTTACTAAAATTGGAATATCTTCTTTTCTATCTCTAAGCGGCGGAACATTAATTGTAAGCACGTTTAATCTATAGAATAAGTCCTCTCGAAAAGAACCATCCTGTACCATCTTTTCAATATTTTTATTTGTTGCTGCAATTATTCTCGCTTTCATCGGTATCGTGCTTTCTCCGCCAACCCTCTCAAATTCTTTTTCTTGTATAATTCTAAGTAGCTTAACTTGTAAGTTTTGTGATATCTCAGAAATTTCATCTAAGAATAGTGTTCCCTCACCCGCAATTTCAAACTTACCTCTTTTATCTTTTATGGACCCTGTGAATGAACCTTTCATGTGACCAAATAATTCACTTTCTAAAAGTGTTTCTGTCAAAGCTGTGCAGTTTACGGCCACAAATGGATATCCCTTAGTTATGCCGCTAATATGAATTGCTCTTGCGACAAGTTCCTTTCCAGTTCCACTTTCACCCTGTATTAATGTAGTGACCCTGTTGTCAGCAACCTGTCCAATTTTTTTAAAAATTGATCTCATGACCGGGGCTTTTCCTACAATTGTATTTTTATTTTTTTCGGAATCATCATCACTTTCTATTACAGTTTTTAGTTTATCGCTCAACTTTTTATTTTCGAGCGCTCTATTAATAGCAATCGTCAATTTTTCAATTTCAATAGGTTTTTCTAAATAATCATAAGCCCCTTTTTTCATAGCTTCAATGGTTATATCCATATCATCATAGGCAGTCATTAGTATAAAATGAGTCCCGGGTTCAAACTCTTTTACTTTCTTCATTAACTCCAAACCGTTTAATCCCGGCATTCTTATATCACTTATTACTAAGTCCGGACTTATCCGTTTAATTAGCTCAAGACCTTCATCACCATCAGCCGCCGAACTTGTTTCAAATTTTTCTCGCTTAAGATAATTACAAATTGTTTGTCGGATAGATTCATCATCATCAACAACTATTATTTTTGCCATACAAAGTCCATTATTATTCTAGTTACTATTAATACTATTTAACAATATTTCAAAAACTGTAAAACCGGGCTGCGATTTCAATAGTTTGATTTCACCGTTATGCTGTTCAATAATTTTTTTACAAATAGATAAACCCAATCCTGTTCCCGAAGATTTTGATGTATAGAATGGTTCAAATATTCGATCCTTAATTTCTTCAGGAACTCCCTTTCCATTGTCTGAAATTTTTATTTTGATCCCCTCATTCGTAATTTTGTTTTCAATTTTTACATATCCATCATTAACGGATGATTCAAATGAATTTTCAAATATATTTAAAAAAACTTGATGCAATTTTTCTTTATCGGCTGTTATTTCAAAATCATCTAATTCATTTATTATTCTAAAACTCGAGGACTCATATTTATTTTTATTATTGAATTCAATTGTTCTTATTATTTCCTGAAAATTAAAATTTGATAAAGATAATTTTGTATATCGGGAATATTGTAAAATTTCATTCACTAAATTATTTAATCTATTTATTTCTTTATTTATAATTACAAATGATTCTTTGTCCTCGTTATTGAGAATAAGAGATCTTGATAAAATATCAGCATTCATTTTTATTGATGTTAGCGGAGTTTTTACTTCATGTGCCATTACCGCTGCCATCTTGCCTATCGCAGCAAGCTTCTCCGACTGTGCTAGTTGCAATTCCAATTCCTTTGTTTTTGTTATATCGATTTCAACAAACAGATAACCAGGTTCATCGCCCGTACTAATTTCAAAGGGCGTAACAAATAATAAAATCGTTTTTACAATGCCACTTGATAAAGTTAAATTAAGCTCACCTTCGTAATTTTTATTAATCTTTAACTCACTCTTAATTGACTTAAATATTTCCGATTGATCATCTTTAAATTGAATTTCATCAATTGTTAATTCATCTATATTATTGTAGTCTAATGAATTTAATTCACAGAATACCCGGTTTGCTTGAATAATTCTGAATGAATTATTAACTAAGGCAATTGAAGTATATGATCTATCGAAGGCATCCATTAACATGGATATTCTTTCTTCCTTTTGCTTTATTTCTTTTAAGTCCGCCATTAAAGTTTTTGACATGTCATTAAATGTAAACGCTAATTCTCCTATTTCATCATTTGATAGAGAATCAACAAGTGTACCATAGTTTCCTCTTTGTATTTCAAGTGCCTGGGATTTAAGTTTTTTTATTGGATGTGCAATAGTTTTTAATATTATAAATGACATAGTAATTGAGACAATTACTCCGCCAAATAGAGATATTAAAAAATATCTTCCCCATTCATCAGGGGTACTTATTCCAAAAAACACCCTCCCTAAAGGAATCTGTATTAAAACTATTACAATTGGTACAGCAATTAATGCGCTTAAAAATATTTTTCTTTGAAGACTGAATGAATTGACTCTTTCCAATGCGTTAGGAAACATATTATATTTTACAACTCCAATGCCTGTAAATAAAATTAAGCCTGCTAAGAAAGCCAAAGGACTTATTTCTACTAAATAATAAAAGCCCATAACCCAAGGCAGAAATAATCCAAAAACAAATGAGGTGAAATTTGTGATCATGAGTCCAAAGATTAAAATCAATATTTGGCTTTTAATTTCACTGTCTTCTGCATCCCTATATTTTTTCGTTAATACATATAAAGAAAAGAAGAGCAAAATAACGTACCACATTAAAAATATTGGATACATACTATCATAGTGAGCTTCAAAAACATCTGAATGTGCATGAGACTCCTGGACAAAATTTCCTGTCCAGAGAAAAAATAATAACGTTATTGAGGGTACAAGAATTACAAGTGAATTTTTTAAGTCTATTTTTTGTTGATTGGGATAACTGATTGCAAAAAAAGTCAAGGTGATTAATATTAACATTAGAAGTGAATGGCATGATTGATCTAAAATCGTGACATCCTCAGATTTTAGCATATAGAAATGCAAGCCATGAGAAATTACATACAGTATAACAAGGATTAAAGTCATTATAAAAAATCGACTCGTGTATTTAGAGGGAGTACGCGAATAAATAATTACTATCAAACCAATTGCAGCAAGAATTGTTACAATCAGGAATATTAAAGAAACTATATCATGCATAAATTTTATCTGTTTTTTATGAATTTAAAAATTAAAATAATTATTAAGTATTAAAATTATCAACAATAAATTAATTGGGTTATAAATTAAATTATTTAAATATTTTTTAAATATCTAAATCCAATCTACATCTACCATTTATTTTCCACTTGTTTTATCAACTACATAAAGGGCATAACAATTGTAACAATAGTCAAAAATTCTTACTGAAATGAAAAATAGAAATAAATATCTGGCAATAATCTTTTTAATAACTGCAAGCACAATAATTTTCGAAATAACTTTATCCCGGTTATTTTCTTATATGCTAAGCTACCACTTTGCATTTCTTGTTCTATCAATATCAGTTTTCGGACTTGGTGTTGGAGAAATAATATATGCAAAATATAGTGATTATTTTAATAGGCAAAAGCATTGGATATTTATTTCCATTCCCTTGATGATTATACTCAGTTTATCTCTAATGCTTTTGCTGCCAGTTTTAATTAGTAGTCTAGGGCAGCAATTGACAATATTCTTCTTCATAATTTTTACAACAATTCCTTTTTTAGCAATTGGAGTTATGTTCAGTTTTATTTTTCAAATTAATTCCAAGCAAAGCTATTTATTATATTCGTTTGATCTGTTAGGAGCTTCTATAGGTGCTCTGCTATCCGTTTTTATTTTGGATTCGATTAGTATCTTGATCATTTTTATTTCACTAGCAAGTTTTCTTTTTATTTTATTCATCATAATTTTATTTATAGAAAATAAATTCAATTATAAGATTGTAATCTCTTTTCTAGTTCTCACTTCTGCTTCAGCAATAATATTTTTCAATTTAGATATTCCAATAGCAAAAAGTAAAGACAAGGATTTACTGCGGTTAATGAACAATCCTTCAATCCAATCCAGTGTAGTAGAATCAAAATGGGACCTATTTGGAAAAACCGATTTAGTAGAATTTTCCTACCCGGATGGATCTAATTCATTTTCAATTTTCATAGATGGAGCGGCTGGCAGTGAATTAATCAGCTTAGATGAGATAGAGGAAACACCAAGTAAGTTTGGTCATGTAATCCAGCATTTTCCCGGATTTTTTCCATTACAATTTCTTGAAGCTGGTGAAATGGATACATCCCTAATTATTGGTCCCGGCGGGGGTATTGATATTGCAGCAAATTATTTTGGAAAAGTAAATTTTATAGAAGTGGTAGAGGTAAATCCCTCTTTCATTGAATTGATGCAAAAATATAATCCCTCAACTTTCAGTTCTAAAAATAATATTAAAATAATTGAAAACGAAGGCAGAAACTTTGTGCGAAAATTCAGGGATAAATATGACTTAATCTTTTTGACTATACCAATTACTAAAAGCTCAAGATCGACGGACTTTTATATGTTAACTGAGAATTATTTATTCACCGTTGAAGCTGTAGAAGATTACCTTAATGCACTAACCGAAAATGGGCGTTTAGTTTTTACAATGCATAGTTATGAAGAAATTTACCGTTTCCTATCAACTTTCTTAGAAGCTAAGAACAGAGCCGGGATTAGCAATGGTGAAGCTTTAAAACAAGTATATATAATATCAAATGGAATGAAGCCGGTTATTATAATTAAAAAGAACAAGTTTACTATCGAAGAAATTGAACTACGGCATTTTGCAGCTCATCAAAAAGAATTAGACAGAGGAGTGTTCTTCTTTCCATTTATTGAACAGGTCAAAATTGACACCGTCTTATCCGGTGACTTAAATTTTCAATGGCAAATGTTTGACAAGATTATTTATGATGTAGCCGATAATAAATACTCATTTGCTGAAGTATCTCAAAGTTTGGCGATTAATATAAAACCGACCTTTGATGATGCCCCCTTCTTTTACAATTTTCAAATTGGGATCCCGGATAATATGGTTGTTTTACTATTTATCCTTGCAGCAATTTTATTTTGGTTAATGGTACTCCGGAAAAAAAGCTATGGTTTATCTGGCTTAGATGGACATTCCGAAAAGCAGCGGAATATTTTTAATCAGTATAGTTTAACTTCAATATTATTAGGCTCTGCATATTTTTTAATTCAGGCTTATACATTCCAGGTATTAAATCTTAGTCTCGATTCACCGACAAAATCAATATCAGTTTTATTGTTTTTATTCCTCCTTGGAAATGGGTTCGGAAGTTTGCTTACTTGGAAAATTCATAAAAATTATCTGCGGTTTATATCGATCATTATACTTTTGATAATAATCATAAGTGCTTTCGAATTTTTATTTATTATTCCATTACTTCGCGAGAGCGCATCATTACACTGGCTTTTAGCTTCCACCAGCGTACCTGCAATTCTACTTGGAATTCCATTCCCGCTGCTTTTAAAGGCAACAGCAGAAATCAAAAGTTCGAACGGCATAGCTCTGTTGTTGGGTCTCTCCAGTATCGGCGGAGTAGCCGCATCAAGCCTGTCAATAATATTAGCTTTACTGTATGGATTCAAATCGACATTGATACTTGCATTGTTAATATATGCCTCAATAATATTTTTAACTCAGAAAACAATTAAACAACAATTAATAAAGGAGTCATAAAATGAAAAAAAATAATAAAGTTCTAAGAGACCCTGTTTGCGGTAAAAAAATCAATAAGAATAAAGCTTATGCAAAGGAAACATACGGCAAAAATGAATATTATTTATGCTGTTCACTGTGCCAATCCACTTTCCTAAAAGAACCGGAAAAGTTCATCAATTAAAATTGAGGGGTTAAAAATGCAAGAGAGTTATGATTATGGATTGTGGATAATTGTTTTGATAAATGCGGGGATATTTTTTGTATTCGCCATATCATTTATAAGACCTTCAAAGAAAATTGAATGGCGATCGATGGGAATATTTGCAGCCTTTATAGTTGCACTCTTTACAGAAATGTATGGTTTCCCACTTACAATTTATCTTTTAGTTTCAATTTTTGGAGATAACATTGGTGTTGTTGATCCGTTTGTTCATTTAAATGGGCATTTGTTAGGAACCTTATTGGGAGCATCTGATATCGTCAAATATTTGATATGTGTTATCGGCGGTTTGATTATGGCTGCAGGCGCTATAATTATTTATGACGGCTGGAAACTCATTCATAATTCAAATGGAAACTTGGTGACAACTGGAATTTATTCAAAAATTCGTCACCCTCAATATTCAGGTATATTTTTAATTTCTTTCGGCATGCTGGTTCAATGGCCTACATTATTGACATTAATAATGTTTCCGGTATTGTTATTTGCTTACTTAAAACTATCACTTAAAGAAGAAAGAATTGTTTCCAAAAAATTTTTGGACGAATACAATATTTATAAAAATAAGGTGCCTGCATTTATTCCAAAATTTGGGAAAAAAATTAAATATAAAGAAGAGGTGTAAAATGAAAAAAGTAGAACCTTACCCCATTGCAAGTGCATTATTTTTCATTGCTGTAATATTTTATATAATTTGTATTAGTGTAAAATTAGTCCTTGTTAATTTAGGAATTGAAGGCTATTGGCATATGCATAAAATTTGGGAAATTTTACTTCCCGGATTTTCTTCTCTCAGTTTAATGGACTTCATTTTGGGTGTATTAGAAGTTGGCTTAGGAGCATATGCAATCGGTTACTTAGTGGTGCTGACCTATAATTTCCTAAATACAAAACCAGTTCCAAATAATCAACCTTCACCAAAACCATTTATTCTTAGATTCAAGGTATTGTTCCTAACAATATTAACTTATTCCGTGCTGCTATTTACAATTTGTTTTGTATATGATTTAATTGTACCTAAGAATTTAAGCATGAGTTTTATTTGGTCGTGGTTATTACCTGGTTTTGAGAACCTTAGCTTCAGTAATTATTTAGTTGGCATTTTCGATTTACTAATCTATAGTCTTTATTCTGCCTCAATTTTTACCTGGGTACTCAACTATTTTCAAAAAGTTCAATTTGTAAATGTAAAATAAGAGGTGAAACAAATGATAAAATATAATTCAAATAATTTTGGAATTACAATAGCCATTTTTTTGATGATTTTTTTTACATATATATTTTTAAAATCTTACATAACAGATGATATTTTAATTATCAATAAAATTACCCCCTTAATACCAATTGTAACAGATATCTCACTATCATCATTGGTATTTGGACTGGTCGGGTCCTTCTTTTGGGGTTATCTACTGGGAATATTATTTATGTTCCTGTTTAATTTTTTTAATACACGGCTTAATAAATAAAAATGGATTCAAGAAAAAGAAAACATATTGATCCGGTATGCTTGATGGAAGTTAAGATACCAGAGATAGATGAATTAGAATTATATTCAGCGATTTATCAAGGAAACAGATATTATTTTTGCTCTCCATTTTGTACTGCTGAATTTATTAATTCACCAAGTCGTTTTATCGAGAGATTAAAAAAATTAAATAACGATAAAAACAAATGAGGATTTATGCAGTTCAGTTACAAAGATAAGGGCGAATTTTTAAGAGCATTTTTAATAATGATAAGGAAGGATAAAAATATTAACGAATCAGAAAAGCAAATGACATTAGTAATTGGAAAATATTTTGGATTTGAAGAAAGATTTTGTAAGGATGCAATTAGTCAGCTTTTGGAAAACGAATTTTTATCTGAAAAACCGCCTGTGTTTTCTTCAAAAGAAATCGCACATTTTTTTGTTAAAGAGGTTACCCGTATTATGGAACAAATAAAACCAATGAACGATGACGAAAAGGAATGGTTACTGGAGATTGCAAAGGTAAATAATGTTATTGATATGATTCTATAAATAACAATACGTAATTGGATGTATGCAATAAATTGTTATTAATTTCTACGAATTAATATTAAGCATATTTAGTAAAATTTTAGTTAAGTAAGAGTGTTAAAATTAATTCAATTTGGTACTCAATAGAATTTTTAAAAATATACGTTTGAATATATGCTCAATTGTTGTTATGTTTGTGATACCTATTTATGATTTAGTGTTACATTTTCTAAATGGCAGATATAATGAGATGAAGTATTAGGAAAATTTAATTAGATTGTGAATATTATGTAATAAATAAAGTATTTATATAATTTGTAAAGAATAGTAGTAAAGATTTATGTTGAGTTTCGCAAAAAATAAGATTGTAAAAATTACTGCACTTAGCATATTAATTGCTATGGCATTTTCATTCATCCATTCGGAACTTGACCAATTTTCATATGATTTTGACCATAATGAGCATGATTACTGCGATTTAGTTGACGGAGCTACGCTACAGTTAACTAAGACATCAAGCAGTTTATTAAAAATTAAGATAGTTAAAATAACTTCACTTAATAGTGCTTATATAATTACAAAATCATCAAACCTCATTAAGAAAAAAGATTTTGAGCAGTACTTCACGGCGCAAAATTCTACACAGCTATACATATATAACAATACATTTCTAATTTAAATATTACTTCCTCTCCCCTACCTAGCTTTCCCTCGTAGGGATACTTATATCCATTTTAAATAATACGGAGAATGTATGAACAGAATTATTTGGTTGTTCATATTGATTTACTCTATGAGTAATCTTTATGGGCAGGATGAAAATCAAAAAATAACATTAAATGAAGCAGTTGAAACTGCATTGAAAAACAATCCCAATCTGATGGTTTACGAATATGAGATTGAATCGTTGGAGAAACAAAAAATACAAGCAGGATTGATTCCAAATCCCGAAGCGGATTTTGAAATGGAGAATTTTCTTGGTGGGAAAGACTTAAGCGGATTAAAAGGGAGCGAATTTACTTTATCCGCAAGTCAGCTTTTTGAACTTGGCGGAAAGAGAAGCAGCCGGATTGATCTTGCCGAAAATGAAGTTACTTCCGCAAAGGGAGAGTTTGAACTTAGGAAATTAGAGTTGATTTCCAATGTGAAGGAAATCTTTTTTAACCTTTACAGAATATCAAAACAGATTGAGCTTCAGAAAAAATTCATAAAATTGAATGAAGAAATTCTAGGTACAATAACAAAACGTGTTGTGGCGGGAAGGACTTCGCCCGCTGAAGAATCAAAAGTTAAAGTTGCTCTGATTAACAGTCGTATTGAATTAGACAGGCTGCAGAGACAATCATTATCAGCTTCATCAAGTTTAAGTTCTTTGCTAGGAACAACTGCAAAACAATTTGAGCCGATAATTGATTTGTATGAAAGTATTATTTCACCGCCGGGTAGAGAAGATGTAATAGCTGGCTTAGAAGAAATCCCGCTCATCAAGATTATTGAAAATGAAAGGGTTTTAAGAACGGCAAAGCTTGAACTTGAAAAATCTCAAGCGGTACCGGATTTAACTGTTAGCGGCGGTGTGAGATATTTACGAGAACTTAAAACAAATTCCTTTGTCGCCGGAATTTCGATTCCCCTCCCTTTCTTCAACCGAAACCAGGGCAACATTCAATCCGCGGAAGTTTTAGTGCGGCAAGTTGACGAGATAAAAAACGTACGGGTGCTTTCAGTTATTTCAAAAATAAATTCCTCTTTCAATAATTTATTAAGCGCTTACAAAAATTCCACAAGATTGAAAATAGAAATTATACCGGAATCAGAAAATGCTTATGAAATAACAAGACAAGGTTATTTGCAGGGAAAGTTTGCATTTATTGATCTACTTGACGCACAACGAACTTTATTTGATACCGAAGCTCAATACTTGCTTGAGTTAGCGGATTACTATAAATCTTTAATTGAACTGGAAAATTTAACAGGGAAGACATTTATAAAATGAAAAAGAATAATGGAGTATCTAAGATGAAAATAATTGGATTAATTCTGACAGTGTCATTAATGTTTTTTATTGCCGGCTGTTCTGATGGGCAGGTTGATGATGCCGTTAATACAGAAGAACACAACGAAACAGAAGAACATTCCGAAGTAATAGAACTAAGTGATGAAGTGATGAAAGAATTCGGAATTGAAGTTAAAGAAGCAGGACCAGGTGTAATTAAAAATCATATTGACTTGACAGGTGAGATAAAAGCCGAGCCTTCAAAAATATCCCATATTGTTCCAAGATTTTCCGGCATAGTGCAGCAGGTAAATAAAACTGTTGGCGAAAGAGTAAGCAAGGGAGAAGTGCTTGCAGTTATTGAAAGCAATGAGAGCTTAACAACATATGAGGTTCAATCTCTGATTGACGGCACTATAATAGAAATGCATATGACCCAAGGTGAGTTAATTGGTAACGAAGCACATGCATTTACAATTGCTAATCTCGAAAGCGTTTGGGCAATTTTTAGCGTTTATCAGAAAGACCTCGACAAAATTAAAGTTAGTCAAAGTGCTAAAGTCTCTCTCGGTTCAATTGATAAAGAAGAAATTGGAAGAATTTCTTACTTAAGCCCGATTGTAGATGAAGTAACAAGAACAGCATCAGCAAGGGTTATCCTAAATAACCGCAGCGGTAAGTGGCGACCAGGCATGTTCGTAACCGCAAAAGTTTACGTGAGTGAAACTAAAGCTCCGGTTGTTATTGAAAAAACCGCTCTTCAAACAATAGATGATGAGGAAGTGGTTTTTGTACAAAAAGGGGAAGGTTTTTTTCCGCAGAGTGTAAAAGTCGGAAAAGAAAATGATGATAATGTTGAAATACTTTCCGGACTGAAAGCTGGTCAGCAATATGTATCTAAAGGAGCATTCACACTCAAAGCTGAAGTGTTAAAAGAATCTTTCGGCGGCGGACATGGACATTAAAATGGAGATGTTAAATGAAAAATATTATTGATTTTGCATTAAAGAATAGGCTGCTGATAATCGTTTTAGGGATGATAATAATGGCTGCGGGTTACCTCAGCTATAAAAATCTTCCGGTGGATGCTTTCCCGGATGTTTCACCTTCGCTGGTTCAAGTGTTTACAACTACAGAAGGTTTGGCTCCGGAGGAAGTTGAAAAATATATCACTTACCCGGTGGAAGTTACAATGAACGGACTTCCAAATCTTAAAACAATCAGGTCGGTTTCAAATTTCGGTTTATCTGTAGTTAATATTTATTTCGAAGACGGAACCGACATTTATTTTGCACGGCAGTTGGTTAATGAAAGATTGACGGAAGCACGAGAACAAATACCGGAAGGTTTCGGAGATCCGCAGATGGGTCCAATATCCACAGGAATGGGCTTAGTTCTTTTTTATTATCTCGATGATACAACTGGGAAATATACTCTCGAAGAACTGCGTTCCATACAGGACTGGCTTATTAAATTCCAGCTTCAAACGGTACCCGGTGTAACGGAGGTTTTGGGAATTGGCGGTTACGAAAAACAATTCCAGGTAGTTGTCGATCCAAACACTTTGCTCCGTTACGATGTAACCATAAATGAATTAGTAGAAAAAATAAAAGCCAATAATTTAAATGTTGGCGCGCAATTTATTGAAAAAGATGCTGAGGAATTTGTTGTTCGTTCCGTGGGATTAACTCAGACAATTGAAGACATAAACGATATAGTTATAAAATCAGAAGATGGAACACCTATTTACCTTGCTCAACTTGCGAAAGTAGAAATCGGAGGCGCTGTAAGACGCGGTGTTCAAACGCAGGGTGGAATCCGTGAAGTTGTTTCGGGTATGGTTGTAAAACTTTACGGCACAAATTCTTCAACCGTTATTGGGCGCGTTGAGCAAAAGTTGGAAGAGATAAATAAAATGCTCCCCGAAGGAATAAAGATAATTCCCTATTACGAACAGAAATCTCTTGTTCAATCAGCAGTGACTACCGTAACCGATGCTCTCTGGCAGGGAATAATTTTAGTGGTTATTGTTCTTATGTTTTTTATGGGTTCAATTAGACCAAGTCTTGTTGTAGCTCTCTCAATTCCGTTTTCTATTTTGTTTGCCTTTATTGGGATGAGCTACTTCGACATATCAATTAATCTAATGTCTTTCGGAGGACTCGCGATTGCAATCGGTATGATGGTAGATGCAAGCATTGTGCTCGTTGAAAATGTGGATAGAATAAAGCGTGAATCCTTAAAAGATGAATCCTTTATTCATATCATATCAAAAGCAGGCAAAGAAGTTGTTCAGCCAATAACTTTTGCCATAGTAATAATTATAGTTGTATTTATACCGCTATTTACTTTGCAGGGTGTTGAAGGAAAAACTTTTGGTCCGCTTGCATACACGATAACTTTTGCGATGCTCGGTTCATTGATCTTTGCAGTTCTACTTGCCCCTGTACTTTCTTCATTCTTAATGAAACGAAATAAAAAAGAGTCAGAGAATGGAAAAGAACAAAAAGAAATTTGGATAGTACGACAATTGCAGAAAAGTTATGAACCAATTGTTAAGTTTTTTATTAAACGAAGAATAGCAGCAATAATATTAGCCTCAATAATTTTGATTTTCGGAGCAATAATTTTTCCCCGACTTGGTTCTGAATTTACACCGACTTTGCAGGAAGGAACTTTAGTGTTAAGAATGTCAATGGCGCCATCAATCTCATTAACAGAAAGCACAAGATTAACTTTAATTGCTGAAAGAAGATTAATGAAAATCAGAGAAGTTGCGAATGTTGTTACTAGAATTGGACGAGGCGAGGTTGGTGCGCATACTGACCCTATCAATAGCGCGGAAATGTATATCATCTTAAAACCAAAAGAAGAATGGCGGAGAGCTATGTCTCAATCGGAACTTGAGGAAATTATCCGCGAAGAGTTTGGTGAAATGCCGGGAGCTTTAACAAACTTCACTCAGCCGATTCAAATGACTGTTGATGAATTGCTCGAAGGTGTAAGAGCAGAGCTAGCGATAAAATTATTCGGTGAGGATCTCGATAAACTTAAAACTAAAGCCGAAGAGATTGCATCGGTAATTAGAAAAGTTAGAGGCGCTGAAGACATTCAGGTTGACCAGGTAAGCGGAACGCCGCAGTTGAGAATTGTTGTTAACCGCCACGATATAGCCCGCTACGGAGTAAATGTGGAAGATGTTCAGCAGGTAATAAGAACTGCGGTCGGCGGCGAAACTTCGGGACAAATATTTGAAGGGATAAAGAGATTTGATATACTCGTCCGCTTTGAACCTGAATACAGAACAACTCCGGAAGCGATCGGGCAAATATTAATTCAGGCGCCCGATGGAACAAAAATTCCATTAAGCCAGCTTGCTTCAATTGAAGAAGTTGTTGGACCGAGACAAATAACACGCGAAAATAATCAGAGGTTTATTACAATCCAGGCGAATGTAAGCGGAAGAGATATCGGCTCCTTTGTAGAAGAAGGACAAAAAGTTATCGAGGAAAATATCAAACTTCCACCGGGCTATCTTGTTACGTGGGGCGGACAGTTTAAACTTCAACAGGAAGCAAACGCCCGGTTTGCGGTGGTAATACCGATTACGCTTTTATTAATATTTTTGCTACTCTTTTTCAATTTTAGTTCAGTGAAAAATTCGTTGCTAATTTTATTAAATATTCCGCTGGCACTTGTCGGTGGAATTGTCGGACTATGGATTACCGGGCAGAATCTTTCCGTTCCCTCTTCAGTCGGATTTATTGCCTTATTTGGTATCGCGTTAGAAAACGGAATGATACTCGTTACATATTTTAATCAGCTTCTTCGCGACGGTGTAACAATAGACGAAGCTTCAGTGAAAGGAGCAATGTTAAGAGTAAGACCGGTGTTAATGACGGCAATTACAACGGCTCTGGGACTTATCCCATTATTATTTGCGGCGGGAACAGGAAGCGAAGTTCAGCGTCCTCTTGCAACTGTTGTAATTGGCGGATTGTTTACGTCGACCATTCTTACTTTGCTTGTGCTGCCGGCATTGTATAAATGGTTCTCAATCAAAGTTGGCGCTGGCGAAATGTAATTAAAAAATAATTTGGAGCACAGATTAATCTGCCGCGGCGGACTGTGCTTCCAAAAATAATGGAGAATTAGTTATGAAAGAAATTAAAGCTATAATAAAACCGTTTAAGTTGGATAATGTTCTAACAGAACTACATAAAATAGATGGACTGCCGGGAATTACTATTTCCGATATCAGAGGAATTGGAAAATCTAAGGGAAAAGATGCAGCGGAAACAATAAACGAGGGGCTGCACGAATTAGTTCCAAAGACTAAAATAGAATTGGTTGTTGCCGATGAGATTGCAGATAGAATAGTTGATGTAATTCAGAAAAGCGCTCATACCGGTAATCCGGGCGATGGAAAAATATTTGTTGTTGATATAAATAACACAATTAAAATAAGAACAAACGAAAGGGGTGAATTTGCTATCTAATCAAAATGAATTAAATATAAATTACATTATTATTAACAAAACAGAGGTAAAATAAATGAAAAATATATTAACACTATTGCTTGTTGTAGGGCTTATTACAACAATAAACGCACAAATGCATGGTGGCGATGGTCACAATAATCCAGATTCTTTACAGACAATAAATGTTGCAGGAACGGTGATAGTCAACGATTCGTTTTCCCACTCAATGTATTATTTGGATACTGATAATGACGGCAATGAAGATTACAAGTTAAATTTCGGACCTTATTGGTATCAACCCGATAGCTCAAATGCTATTCGCCCTCAAAATGGAGAACAAGTTACTATTGAGGGCGGTCTTCATGAATCTTTTAATAATATTTTAAGTGCAATTGTCGTTTATGAAATTAACGGAGAGTTTTGGCGTGACCCTTATTTTGCTTATTGGAATGACTTCGGTGGGCATAATCACGGCAGTGGAGGTCATCACATGAGCGGATGCAATGGTTATGCATTTGGCTGGAATCATGATATACTGGCAACTGTAACATTAAATGGAACTGCCCTGGTGGATACAACTTTTTTTATGAATCATTTTTATCTGGATACTAATAACGATACTATACCGGATTATTTCTTAAACTTTGGTCCATGGTGGTATGAACCCAGTTCAGGAGCGCAAAGACCCAGCAATGGCGATCCAGTAACAATCACCGGCGGCTTAATTGACGGAATTAACTTTGATAAAATTATTGTTTATGAGATAAATGGTTTTGAATGGAGGGACTCAACAAACTTTAGCGGTCATATGGGCGGCGGCTGGATTCATAAAAACATGAATACTTCATCAACTTTTCATAATCCTTATGATCAAAATGATTATTTTGAAGTTAATCCAGGCTGGAATCAAAGCGGGCACCATGGGGGTATGATGAGTGATTCATTATTCTGTCAGATTTTGGAATTATATCCAAACGATATCCCGAACGGCGAAAATGAAAATCATTTTATGGGTTTCGAACTCGGCATTTTTAATCCAAATGGCATGAACAATATGTGGAATAGCGGAGGTTGCGGTGGTCATATGAATTTTGGCAGCAACGTAAATTATCAAATTCATTATAATGATATTCAGGTTCTTGGAAATAACATAGATGAGAATTCAATTGAAGCAAAATATTGGGATGATCAATCAAGCAACTGGATAAGTTTTAATAATGCTTCAGTAAACACTGAAACAAATACAATTACTTTCTCCGGTTCGGAAGTTTCCAATTTTGTAATTTTAACAGCCGATAAAATTACTTCAGTTGAAAATGAATCCGACAGACTTCCAATGGAATTCTCATTGAAACAAAACTACCCGAATCCATTCAATCCTTCTACAACCATCGAGTTTTCACTTAATGAAGTTAATCCCGTTGAATTAAATATTTACGATGCACTTGGACAAAAAATAGCAACATTGATTAGCAGTACAATGGAAGCAGGCAGCTATAAGTATCAATATGATGCAAACAGCTTAGCAACAGGTATTTATTTTTATGAATTGAAAGTTGGAAATAACAATTCTGTTAAGAAAATGAATCTTCTGAAATAGACAACTTTCTCCCTATAATTAAAAGTCGATGGGTTAATCCCGTCGACTTTTCTATAGCTTGCAACTTATTATTGGCTTCTCATTGATTGTACATGCCAAATAATTCATGAGATTATGATTCCATCTAAAGAAATACAATACCCATCAACCTTAATATGTCCCTTCTGCAAAAATGAAAGCGAAAAATAAAGCGTGAAAACGATTGTCAACTTTTTTACGAATGAACTAATTGAAACAGAATATCAAAACCTCGAATATTGACGGTTCTTTGTTTTGAATGAATCAAAACGTAAATGGACCAGTAAAACAGAAAGAGGAAAATATTGAATTTAATTAAGGGCGGGTTTGTGAAGAGGTAATATTATGATCGTAATTTTCTCATTATAAATTTAAGTATTAATAGAAGTCATTTGCGACCAAAAACTAATTTTTAATTACAGTAAAAAGCCTAAACCTAAACACGTTGCTTTTAAAAGAATTTATTTACTATATTGCGAACCATTTTCTAATTATGACTACTTTCAGAAAAAAATATCGGCTTTTCAGTTCTGCAATTTCACTCTTGTTAGTGAACTTTCTATTATTTTCACCTTTTTTTCACCACCATCACAATGTAGTTGCGGTTGACCAAGTAGAAGAAACAGTAATTCATTCACATCTGTTGAATCATAATTCTGACACACACAATTCTGAAGATAAAAACCATTTTTCGTATGACGAAGCCAATCACTATCATTTTATTCAATTAAACTCTGTTTTCAGTATCAATCCTTCAAGAGGATTCAAGATAAACATTGTTAGTAATTATTATACTAATCAATTTTACTTTCAGGATATTTTCGAAAAAGAAGCAAGCCGGTATGCAACTTCCGATCCCGAATCTCAGTTTCAATGGGAAAAGTATGTCCATTGCGCCGCAAACATTTCTCCCCCATTAGCTTAAACCAAACCAAGTTTTAAAAAATTATAATAATCTTCAATAGGAGGCATCATGAGGCTATTTCGTCTCTTGGTTTTACTTTTATTTATACCATGTGTATTTATAATAGCTCAGCAAAAAATATCTTTTGATGAAGCCCTTAAGTTAGCTTATTAAAACAACATAGATTTGCAAAAACAATCTGCGAAAATAAAATACGCAGATGTTGCATTGGGAGAATCGGCAAGGTTCCCGAACCCGATATTCACATATACACGCGAAGACTTAAATTCGGGTTCTACTAATTACAAGGAGTGGATTGCATCAGGTTCAATTCCGCTAAATTTTTTATGGAACCGCTGGAGCAATTTAGAATCAAAAGAAAAATCTCTTGAAGCTCAGAAACTTCTTTATAATGCTCTAAAGTTTAAAATCTCCGCACGTGTGCGTGAAACTTACTTTGCTTTTAATAAATATTCTGATTTGTCCGGCAGACTAAATAATACAATTACCCATTTAGCCGAGTTAGCAGAAGCTGCAAAAAGCCGTTTGCATGAAGGCGACATCTCTGAGTATGAATTACAGAGAATACTCATTGAAGTGAATAAAATAAAAGCAACAGCCTCAGAAATAGAATTTTTAAAAACCAAATCAGAGAATAATTTTAAACTTCTTATCGGATTCAACTCATCTGAAAACATCCTAACAGATTCCGTTGAATCAAACACAGATTTAAAATTTACCGAAGAAGAACTTGTAAACGTTGCACTAAAAAACAGGAATGATCTTAAATCGTTTGAGATGTTAATTGAAAGTGAGAATTCGTTTGTCTCACACAATCAAATGAAAACAATACCGGATATTAGTTTATCTGCCGGGTACAAAAAACAAACCGATGACCTAAAAGGAACGGTATTCCAAATAGATTTTGAAATTCCTCTGTTTAATCGCAACCAGACGGCTATTCAGCAATCGAAAATTGAAGTAAACCTCCTTGAAAAGGAAACGGCATTCCTAATTAATAAAATCAAAACAGAAGTATCCGAAGCGTATCAAAATTATATTGTGAACAAATCATTACACGACGAAAGAAACAATATTCGGATGGATAATATTTTAAACACAGCAGTTTATTCTTATGAACATGGTGAGATAAATTTAGTCGAGTTTATCGACGGCATAAATGCTTTTATAGACGGATCAATATTGAGCAGCGAATTGGAAATCAATCTTCATAGATATTATTCTCAGCTTGAAAAAGCTGTTGGAATTTCTTTAACAAATCTTGAGAAATAATAAGGAGCAAAGCAAATAAAATGGTTAGAACAACATATATTTTAATTTTTGCAGTTGCATTAACTTTCCTCGGCGCCTGTTCACATGAACATGAACCTGAAGCGGAAGTTCATGAACACGGCGGCACATCAGTAACTCAATATACAGATTCAACAGAGATATTTATGGAATATCCTGCTCTTGTCGTAAATCAGGATGCAAAGTTTCTTGTTCACTTAACTGATTTAAAAAATTTCAAGGCTGTAACTCAAGGAATTTTAACAGTTGAATTAACAAACGGCAGAGGGGCAAAATTATCTTTGACTGAAGACAAGCCCGTAAGAGACGGAATTTATACCCCGGTTATAAAATTTACAGAACCGGGAAATTATACAATGAATATTACTCTCAAAGGAAAACAAGTATCAGATAATATTATTGTTAACGATGTAAAGGTATATTCAAACGAAAATGAAATTCCTCATGAAGAGGAAACTGCTTCATCAAGTATAGCTTTCCTCAAAGAACAACAATGGAAAATTGATTTTGCAAATGGACCGGTTAGAAAAAGAAAATTGCAAAAGTCTGTTTTGGCAACCGGGGAAATTAAACCGAAACCAGAGTATTTCTCAAAAGTAGTATCGCCAATAGCAGGTATCGTTTTAAATAAAAATAACTCGAATTTAAGATCTATAGGCACGTTTGTAAAAGGAGGAGAAGTTTTATTAAACATTTCTCCTTCTGTCGATGCAAGCGCAAATATTCAGAAAATTAAAAGTGATTATCTTCTTGCAAAATCAGAATATGAAAGAGCCAAAAATCTGTTTGAAAAAAAGGCTGTATCACAAAAACGTTTGGATGAAGCAAAATTTGATTTTGAATCAAAGCGGGTAAGTTATAATTCTTTGGCTGAACAAATAAAGATTACCGAAAACGGTTACTCTGTTATTTCAACGATTGACGGATATATTGAAATGATAAACTTTAATCTTGGTGACCAGATAAAACCGGGACAAGAGTTGTTTACAATAATAAATCCATCAAGATTAGTATTAAAAGCAAACGTTCCTTCTATACAAATAGAAGCCGCTGTAAATTCTAAGAATGCCTCTTTTTCTATAGAAGGTATAAATCGGGAACTTAAAATCAGTGATCTTAATGGTAAAAAAATATCTGTTGCTGCCGGGCTGGACGTGGTTAACAGAACAATACCGGTATATTATGAATTTACTAATCCTCAAAACCAAATAAAGATCGGGATGTATGCGGAAGTTTATATACATGAAGGCCAAGGAGAAGAATATATAGCAATTCCGGAAAGCGCTATCATTGACGAAGACGGTCTTCATACCGCTTACGTTCAAGTTGAAGGAGAAGCGTTTGAGAAAAGAATCTTAAAAACCGGAATAACAGATGGAAATTATGTACAGATACTTGAAGGTTTGAAAGAAGGTGAAAGAGTAGTTACTCAAGGTGCATATCAGGTAAGGCTTGCGGCACTATCGCCAGAATCAGCAATCGGTCAAGGTCACGTTCATTAAAAGTTTGAGGAGAAAAAATGTTTGATAAATTAATTCAATTTTCACTTAACCGAAGGTTGATTGTACTTGTATCAGCTCTGCTTTTACTGATTTTAGGTACATACATTACTTTGGATTTACCGGTTGATGTATTCCCGGATTTAACAGCGCCAACCGTTACTATAATAACCGAAGCTCACGGAATGGCAGCAGAAGAAGTTGAAATGATAGTAACTTTTCCGATTGAAACTTCCGTTAACGGCGCTACAGATGTAAGAAGAGTACGTTCATCAAGCGCTGCAGGAATTTCTATAGTCTGGGTAGAGTTCGACTGGGGAACTGATATCTATACTGCAAGACAAGTGGTCAATGAAAAGATGCAGACCGCCGCTGCGAGTTTGCCAAAAGGAATTGATAATCCGCAGCTTGCGCCTATTTCATCTATTATGGGTGAGATAATGCTCGTAGGTTTAAGCATTGATGAGAAGAATAACTCCGATAATCTAACGGAAATGGATTTAAGAACAATTGCCGATTTTGAAATAAGAAGAAGACTTCTTTCCATAAATGGAGTTTCGCAAGTTATTCCTATAGGAGGCGCAGTAAAACAATACCAAATTTTAGTTTCACCTGAAAAGCTTCATGCGTATAATTTATCTCTTAACGAAATATTAAAATCTGCTGAGGAATCAAACGAAAACTCTTCCGGCGGTTCTTATATGGATTCCGGCAGTGAATATTTAATACGCGGAATAGGGAGAGTGCAGACAATTGAAGATATCTCCAATAGTGTTGTCGCAACAAAGAATGGTGTTCCTATTTTTATGAGGGATGTAGCTGAAGTTAAAATTGGTCCGGCAATTAAAATAGGTGACGGTTCTTCAAACGCTAATCCGGCAGTCATTTTAACAGTTCAAAAACAACCGCAGACAAACACAATTGAATTGACAGAGAAAATAGTATCGTCATTAGATGAAATTCAGAAAACTTTGCCAAATGGAATCGTAATCAATACAGATATTTTCAAGCAGTCCGATTTTATACACACTTCTATCGGTAATGTAATTGAAGCTTTACGAGACGGGGCAATACTTGTAATCATTGTGATATTTTTCTTTTTATGGAATTTTAGAACTACATTTATTTCCGTGCTTGCTATCCCCTTGTCCATTATTGTTACTATAATAATTTTTCAACTACTCGATATTATGATAAATACAATGTCTCTCGGCGGAATCGCGATAGCAATAGGAGCCCTTGTTGATGACGCAATCATTGATGTTGAAAATGTGTTCCGCCGATTGAAACTAAACAAATCACTGCCTGATAGTGAAAGAAAGAATCCGTTGACTGTAATTTTCGAAGCATCGAAAGAAATTAGAGCGCCTATGGTTAATGCAACTTTGATTATTGTTGTTGTATTTCTTCCGTTATTTTTTTTAAGCGGGGTTGAGGGCAGACTTTTGAGACCAATGGGATTTGCTTATATAACTTCTATTTTCGCTTCCTTACTTGTTGCGTTAACCGTTACGCCTGTACTGTCATATTATTTACTGTCAAAGGCAGATTTTATGAAGGATGAGGGTGATACCTGGCTGGTAGCAAAACTAAAGGTACTCTATGAAAAAACGTTGAAGTTCACCTTAAAACATCCCAAGACAATTATTATTTCCTCGTTAGCGGCTCTTGTTATTACTATTGCGATAATCCCATTTTTGGGCAGATCATTTCTTCCCGAATTTAACGAAGGTTCTCTAACACTGAGCTTAGTAACGCTTCCGGGAACTTCTTTAGAGGAATCTAATAAAATGGGCAACCTTGCCGAAGAGATTATTCTATCTCATCCGGAAGTAAAATCAACAGCAAGAAGAACTGGGAGGGCTGAACTTGACGAGCACGCGCAGGGTGTAAACGCAGCGGAATTGGATGTCCGTTTTGAACTTAACAGAAAAAGTAAAGAAGAGTTTATAAATGATTTAAGAAATTCTCTAACTGTTTTACCAGGTACAAATGTTACAATTGGTCAGCCTATTGGACACAGAATAGACCATATGCTTTCGGGTACGAGAGCGAATATCGCCGTTAAGGTTTTCGGCACAAATCTTCAGCGGCTTCGTTCAATAGCGGCTTCAGTTAAAGAAGAAATGGAAAAGGTTGAAGGAGCAGTTGATGTTGCCGTTGACCAGGAAGTAGAAGTTCCGCAGACCAAAATTAAATTTAACCGCACTGCAATGGCTCGTTACGGCGTAACTGTTGGACAGCTTGCTGAAGCAATAGATATTGCATTTAACGGTGAAACAGCTACTGAGATTAGGGAAGGACAAAATACTTTCGATCTTGTAGTTCGTTTTGATGAAAATAATAGAGGCAATATTCATAAAATTCAGAACGCATTGTTTGATACTCCTTTAGGGGCGAAAGTTCCGTTGTCGCAATTAGCGGAAGTGGTTAATGAGAAAGGTCCCAATAGAATAAGCAGGGAAAATGTGCAAAGAAAAATAGTTGTTCAGGCAAATGTTTCAGGCAGAGATTTAAGAGGTGTAGTTGATGAAATGCAGAAAAATATCCAAACTAATGTCAGCTTTCCTCAAGGTTATTTTGTAGAATTTGGAGGACAGTTTGAAAGTGAGCAAGAAGCTACCAAAATTATTACGCTTCTCAGTTTAGTCTCTGTCGGTGCAATATTCTTAATATTGTATCTACAATTCGGTAATTTCAAGCACTCTTTATTTATACTCGTTAATCTTCCGCTTGCTTTAATCGGCGGTGTATGGTCGGTTTATTTTACTGACGGCATAATAAGTGTTGCTTCTCTCGTTGGATTTATAACATTATTCGGTATCGCAACTCGAAATGGAATATTAATGATAGCACATTACAAGCACTTGCTCGAAGAAGGAGTAGAATTCACTCAAGCAGTAATTAGAGGATCGATAGAAAGATTAAATCCAATATTGATGACTGCAATAACAGCCGGACTTGCTTTAGTTCCACTTGCACTCGGAAGCGGAGAACCGGGTAAAGAAATTGAGGCTCCAATGGCTATTGTAATTCTCGGAGGTCTATTTACTTCGACTGCATTAAATATGGTTGTAGTGCCGAGTTTGTTTCATAAATTTGGAAAAGGAAAATAAATATGATTTACTACATAATTAAAGTTGCAATTTCGGCTACATTAATTGTGGCTATATCAGAAGTATCAAAAAAGAGTTCTTTGATTGGAGGCATCATTGCCTCCATTCCCCTTGTTTCGGTGTTAGCAATGATTTGGTTATACATTGAAACAAAGGATGTTGTAAAGATTTCACAATTTTCAACAAGTGTATTTTGGATGGTGATTCCTTCACTTGGCCTATTTATTTTTCTCCCGCTCTTGTTAAGAATGAAAATAAATTTTTATCTTGCTTTATCTTTGGCATCTGGAGTAACAGTACTGCTTTATTATTTAATGATAGCTCTCTTAGCAAAATTTGGGATTAGAATTTAAAAAAGGAAACAAAATGAAAGACTACGACAAAAGTCATATTAATTACAAAGAACACTGGAACAAAGTTTATTCTTCAGATGATATGACTAGCTTAGGATGGTATGAAGATATACCTAAACCATCTTTAGATTTAATTGCGAAATGCGGACTTACTAAAGAAGCAAAAATATTAGATGTAGGCTCTGGTGCAACAACATTAATTGATAACTTAATACAACAAGGTTATAAAAATATTATTGCTTTAGATATTAGCGCAATTGCTCTAGATAAATTAAAATCAAGATTATCAAAAGAAAATTCAGAATTTATTCAATGGGTGGTTGATGATATTACAAACCCACAAAAATTGGATTTTAGTTTAAAAGTAGATCTCTGGCACGATAGAACTGTGCTTCACTTTTTGACTGATGAAAACCGGCAAGCTGGTTATCTATCTACGTTGATGAAGATTGTAAAGAAAGGTGGGTACGTTATAATTGCAGTATTCTCTCTTGAAGGTGCAAAGAAATGCAGCGGTCTCGATGTTGTTAATTATGATCATAAAATGATTTCTGAATTCCTTGGTAACGATTTTGAATTGATTAAATATTTAGATCATCTTTATATTAATCCGTCCGGTGGTAAAAGACCTTATGTTTACACTTTATTTAGAAGAGAAAGCATTTGAGCTATGGTGAAGAAAGAAAAAAGATGTAGGTCATTAACCACAATTCAAATTGATGATAGCTGATAAGGAAACTACGAAGTAGTATGAAGATTTATATTACCTGTCTTAAATTTAAATTGGTAATGAACATCCAACAATATAATCAGAATTGATTGGATAGTGTAATAAGAGTAATAATTGAATTAATCTACAACTTGAAAATGAAGGTATTATATGAAGAGGCGCGATTTTATTATTAAATCATCATTAGCCGGTATGGCTTTAGCAGCAGTTCCAAATATATTTTCTCAAAGTGGTAAAACCACCAAATTGCAGGTGGGCAACCCTTTACGTTTTCCTCCGGAATTACAATCAGGTGAATCATTGATTTTTAACTCGGCTGAGGTAGAGGTTTGGCCTGGAACAACTACCCAGATTTTAGCACTGAATAATTCCTACCCTTGTCCAACGATAAAGGTTAAGAAGGGTGATGATTTTTCTGTATTGTTTGAGAATCAGTTCACGGAAGAAGCAACAATCCATTGGCATGGTTTACTTGTACCGGAATTGATGGATGGGCAGCCGAAGGATGCCGTGAAAGCCGGCGCTAACTACACTTATTCATTCCCAATTATTCAAAGAGCAGGAACTTATTTTTATCATTCTCACGCTCATCATTTAACTGCAAAACATGTTTATAGAGGCTATGCAGGATTTTTTATTATTGAGGATGATGATGAACTTCAATCTGGTCTTCCAACCCGTGAATATGATATTCCGCTGCTAATACAGGATAGGCATTCGGTATATCAACCTCAATTTAACTATGCCCCTAATATGATGGATAGGATGTTGGGTTATCTCGGTGATGTACCTCTTGTAAATGGAACACCTGATGCTTTCTCCGAAGTTCAAAAAACACTTTATAGATTCCGGATAGTTAATGGCTCCAATGCAAGGGTTTACAATTTTGGGTTCTCAGATAATTCTCAATTCTGGATTATTGGAACAGATGGCGGATTAAAGGATGAAGCTGTTCCCGTTTCAAATATATTTTTATCACCAGGAGAAAGAATAGAAATCCTTTATGATTTCTCCTCTATCGAGATAGGCAATTCAGTTTCACTTCAATCGCAGGCATTTAGTGGAATCGGAAATCAAGGAACGCTAATGAATTTACTGCGATTTGATGTTGTTGGTGATTCATCTTCCGGCGGTGTTGTTCCTCAAAACCTTTTACCAATTGATTATTATGATATTAATGATATAACCGGTACTCGAACATTTACTTTAAGCCAAGGTATGATGGGAACAGGAATGCATCGTATTAATGGATTAACCTATGATATGAACAGGGTGGATGAAGTAATCCCCTTCAATGAACTTGAAGAATGGAAATTTATTAATAGTACAAATAATTATCACCCTATGCATGTTCATGGTGTTCTTTTCCAGATATATTCAAGAAATGGAAACACAAATTTAGCTCCTAATGATAAGGGTTGGAAAGATACAGTGCTTGTAAATCCAAACGAAACAGTTCAAGCATTGGTGAAATTTATAGACTACTCCGGAACTTATTTACTTCATTGCCATAACCTTGAACACGAGGATGATGGAATGATGCTTAATATAAAAATTGACACTCCTACTAATATTGAAGATGAAAATACTTCACCGAATAATTTTGAACTTTTTCAGAATTATCCGAACCCTTTTAATCCAACCACGACTATCAATTTTAAATTAGCTAATGCAGGTTTTGTCACTTTAAATATTTATAATTTATTAGGAAAAAATATTGAAACAATATATGCCGGGAATAAAAGCGGTGGATCTCATTCAATTACTTATACTAATAAATCCCTTGCCTCCGGAACTTACATTTATGAATTAAAGGTGAATGGTTATGCTCTTAGAAAAAAGATGATTCTGTTAAAGTAATCTCAATAAATACAAAGTAGAGGAGAAATTAGAGGAAGTAGAATATAGTTAAAACCCAGCGTGAGATAACCTACTTTTGATTTTTTCTACCGATGGTAATCCATTTTCATAAATTCTACAGTTAAGTGAAGCAGATTCAACTAAATCTCTGCCTTCTAAATCTTTTCCATTTATCAATACGGTTGGTGATCCTCTGAAATTCAATTTTTCTGCAAGATCATTATCTTCGACAAGTATTTCTCTATATTCGATATTTTCTTCAAAACTTTTAATTGCTTCTTTAACTCTATTAATCATTTCTGAAGAGTTTGGACAACCTCTAAAATATTGAACCTCGATTATCATTTTATTAGTCATTTATTTCCTTGTGTGGATTAGAATCGTTAATTTTATATTCTTGCACTTTATAGCCGATCGATTCTTCAATCGATTTTTTTAATTGTTCAATTGAGACCATTGAACTATCAAATCTTACTGTTGCAATTCCGTCCTCATATGAAGACGTAGCTCCTAAAACACCGTACTGTTCTTGCAATACGTAATTAACACTAAGTTCGCATCCTTCACAAGTCATTCCAATTACATTTAGCTTTGCCGTTAATAAATTAGCTTGGGCAGTATCAAATGGAGCGGCTTTATTTTCAGGTATAAAAATTTCAGAATAATAAGGGAATGTTAGAAGCAAGATAGAGACTAATGTAATTGTCCACAAAAAAGATTTTGAATTTATGAATTTCAGCTTTTCTACTTCACAGTCACAATCTATCACCTTTTTCGGTTTATATGCCTGATAGAAAACCATCCCAAGTGACATTACAGTTAATCCAATCAGATACGGTCGAAGCGGATCAAGAAAAGAAAATATTGATGCGACCCCGCTAATCCCGCCGAGAATTGCGAGTACCGGTGTAATACAGCATAACGATGCAAGTAAAGCAGTTACTACAGCACTGTTACTAAAAATTTTGTTTATTCTCATAACAATTTTATTCCATTAGATTGTACTATTCTTCACCAATAATGTTTTCAAAGGGATTCGGTACTATTCCAAACCCCTTTGAGTTCACCTATTATTTGCAGCAAGAAGGGTACTCAGGACACTCAGAAGTTCCTATGAGTGGACAGTCTGAATTATCATTTGTTCCGGTAAAAGTTAGGGCACTCACTGTTATTCCCAATAGAAACATAATTAAAACGAGTCTGCGTTTCATCTTCCATCACCTCCGTTCTCAATTTATATTTTGGAGTTTATTACTTCAAGAATTGGACATTCATCTGTTGAAACTTCTTCATTACCGCACTGATTTAATAATTTCACCAAAACATTTTTAATTCTTATTAAATCTGCTATTCTTTCATCCACATCTTTGAGTTTATTTTCGGCTATTTTTTTTACATCCCCACAAGTTGCCGATGACTCAACTTTAAGCTCAATAAGTTCTTTAATTTCCTTAAGTGTAAATCCTAATTCTTTTGCTCTTCGTATAAATAACAAACGCTGAACATCCGAATTGTTATAAATCCGATATTTTGATTCTATCCGTTTCGGCTTTGGCATTAATTTTATTTTTTCATAATAGCGCAATGTTTCTACATTTATCCCGACTTCATCTGCTATCTCGCCAACTTTTAATTGTTCCATTACATAAACCTCGTTTCACTTATTACAAATATAGTATCAGTAGTATAGTACGGAGTCAAGTAAAAAAGTAATCCTAAAATTCTAACAAAAATAAATTCAATTATTTTATTCAGTTTTAAAAATATTAAATCGATTAAGCTTTTTATAAAAACTAATTTCTGAATAATTCGATTTTGAATTCTATTGAACGAATTATTCGGGTATGGTATTTGTCTTTATAGTTATAAATAGATGGAGAACAAAATGACAGCCTTGATTTTGATAAGTTTATTAGTCCCAATTGCAGTAAAAATTATCCAATACTTACTGATATCAATATCAGTTATAATAACCTTAATAATAATAAGCTTATCCATTTTTTAATTTCAAAAATTATTGGGAATTATAATAAATCGTTATCATATAATTTAGAGCACGGAGGTTCAAATGTCAGAGACAATATTTTCAATCGGATTTGTTATTGCATTATTTGTATTGCTTGGCTTTATAATAATGAAGTGGAATAAAAAAATTTCACAAAAAAATGTACCGGGATTAACTGTTAAAGACCCGGATAAATTTGGCTGCCATTAGTAATAGAATTATATAATTGAAAATGATTTTCCATAAAATTTTTGATTCTAATGAAAATTATTTTGGAGTACTAAAATGTCTAGCGAAATAATATTCTTATTAATATTTGTTGTACTAATGTTCTTTATGCATAGAGGGCATGGTCATAGTAAGGGCGGTTGTGGTGGACATTCTCATGAAGGGAATTCTCAAATGAATGAACAGAACCCAGATGAAAGCACTAGCGCTAATACTAAGCATTCTCATCATCATTGAAATATTTAAAATACTTCAGGATTAATAAAATGTTATCCTCTCCGAAAGCAACTTTAATTGCAAGTCTTCTAACAGCTATTTCCTGGAGCAGTATTTATTTTCTGCTATTTCTTATGCATGGTATGGATAACATGTTTAATGATGATTTCATTTTCTTTTTTGCTAAAATTTTTGGTTTTGATATTTCAACAGTTTATAAGGGAATTGCATTTTCGTTTATAGACGGCGCCCTAATAGGTTTTGGGATATGGAAATTAATCAGAATTTTAGGACGTGTTTTTATAAAATGAAATCATCAAATGTAAACTTCAATTTTACCTAATTAAATTTCTTAAAACATTTCAAGTTTCTTGAATATGTCTAAGAAAATTCTATCCTTAATAAGTCCTATTCACCATTTTGTTTTGGTATAATAAATGAATAATTACTTTTAAAATAACTTCTCTTGGGGATAATTATGGAACTTGACCCGGTTTGCAAAATGGAAATAACAAATATTAAAAAATGCGATAAATCAATCATAGAAGGTAAAAAGTATTATTTTTGCTCTACATTTTGCAGAGTATTATTTGAAAATAACGCAGAATATTATTTACAGAAAGAAAATAAATATGGATTGACCAAGCAATTAAAAGATTTATCACATTGAATTAAACGTTATGCGACAAAAATTGAATCAGAGTACAACTATTCAAAAAAGATACAACCGTTACTCAAAGTATTACGACATTCTTGAGTCTCCAATGGAGTTGGTATTTTCAAAATGGAGAAATGAATTAATTAACTATGCCTCTGGTAATGTACTGGAAGTGGGAGTAGGCACCGGTAAAAATATTCATCTTTACCCACCCCATATTAAAATTACTGCCATTGATTTTAGCGAGGGTATGCTTAAACAAGCTAAAAGAAAATTTCATTCAAAGAGCAATATCACATTCCATAATATGGATATTCAGCAAACAGAGTTTGAAGATCATTCATTTGACACAATTTTAGCTTCGTATGTTTTTTGTTCTGTACCCGATCCTGTTCTTGGTTTAAGGGAGATGAGAAAAATATGTAAAGATGGTGGGAAAATAATTCTATTAGAACATACGAGAAGTGATAAAGTGTTTTTAGGAAAATTGATGGACCCACTAAATCCATTATTTGTAAAGCTGTTCGGTTATAATATTAATCGACGGACTTATGAAAATATTTCTAACGTCGGGTTTAGAAATATTGATCAAAAAATATTATGCCTGGATATTTTCAAGCTATTTATTATAACAAATCGTAAATAACTATTTTAATAATTGGAACTACAACGAATGCTGCCTACAACAAAAGATGAATTAGTTTATTTGCTAGGGTTAAAAGATTCACAATCCAGAAACGAACTGATTCAAAAAGCATATCAACAAAAAGTCAACACTCTCGGCAATACAGTTTATTTGAGAGGACTAATTGAATTTAGTAATATCTGTTTTAAAGATTGTTATTATTGTGGAATTAGGAAATCTAATACAAAAATAAATAGATACTTAATGCATAATGATGAAATTTTAAATTCTGCAAAGTGGGCGTTTGAAAATGGATACGGTTCAATTGTTCTTCAGTGTGGAGAAAGAAGTGATAAGAAATTTATAAATTTTATTGAGTCAATAATAATTAAAATTTCAACACAAACATCCGATGAGTTTAGAATTACCTTATCATGTGGTGAACAATCTAGAGATACTTACAAGAGGTGGTTCGAAGCTGGGGCGAGGAGATATTTATTAAGAATAGAATCCTCTAATCGAAAAATCTATGAAAACATTCATCCACAAACTCATAGTTATTTTAGAAGAGTCGCATGTTTAGATATGTTAAAAAGTATTGGTTATCAAGTTGGAACTGGAATAATGATCGGATTGCCAAATCAAACACTTGAAGATTTAGCGGATGATATTATTTTTTTTAAATCGATAGATGCTGATATGATTGGGATGGGACCGTTTATACCTCATCCCGATACACCGATTTATCCAACTGAGATTAATATCATTAAAAATAAGATCGAATTATACAATCTATCATTAAAAATGATTGCTTTAACAAGAATTACAATTCCCAAAATTAATATTGCTGCAGCAACTGCTTTTCAAGCTTTGTATCCTTTTGGAAGAGAACAGGCAATACTTTCAGGAGCTAATGTTTTTATGCCCAACATCTCAGAAGCAAAGTACAGGAATAATTATCGACTCTATGAAAATAAACCATGTGTTGATGAAAATACTTTTGAATGTTTTGAATGTGTAGAAAATCGAATCAAAGGGATTGGGGAATCAATTGCTTATTATGAAAGCGGCGATTCCCGGTTGTTTAAGGAAAGAGTCAATAAATCAATTTCTTCTTAATATGAATTTTTAATTATTAGGTACAACTCAATTTTATAAAAATAGATTAGAGTTGATAATTAAACCTCAAGGCAATGTTCAATTCCCCAAACCGATAATCGTAATAAACAATAATGCTCTTAGAAATTTTATTAAAGAATTAAAATCATATTAAATATCTTAAAATAATTTTCATCGTAAATATCAAATTTTGTTAAAATACACACTATTATTTTGGCATCAGTCTTGCTTTTCTAATATTGATTTGTAGAAAACGGAGGCTGACATGTTAATTTTGACGTTAATTACCCTGATTATTTTATCAGCAGCAATGATGCTCACGGCAAAAGGAATTGAGAAGAAGGAAAAGAATTCTATTGAATGCGGGTTGAGCAAATTTTGCAGCATAGAAAAATTAAAAGAGTGCTCACCAGTTAATGAATCATCAACAAATTATTTAACTTTAACAGGCAAGGCAAATAAACTAATTGATCTTGGTAAACAATAGGATAATAAAATTTGCTGCAATGGTCATAGGAAATCAAATAATTATTACAAAATACTGCGGCAGTAAATATAAAATTATAAGAGGTTAACAATGGAACATGATATAGTTTGTGGTATGGAAATTAAGGATACACTCTCAATGCCGTCAATTGATTACAATGGGAAAACATACTATTTCTGCACGGACTTATGTAAAATTCAGTTCGAGCAGGAGCCAGAAAAATATTTACAAAAAGGTGACTCTGAGCAAGACGAACATCAGCATTAAAATTTTGGTCATTCAAAATGCTTGCCGGGAAACTGAACATCAATCAATTAAAACTTGGAGTAATGAGATGGAACGTGATCCGATATGCGGTATGAAGTTTAACAATATTTTGGATGCTCCCCGGAGTATATATAAAGGCAGCATGGTTTATTTCTGCTGTGAAATTTGTAAAAGTATATTTGATACAAATCCCGAAACTTATATTTCCGGTATGCATTACGAATTAAATTTTAGCAATATAACCCCCGATGAATGTGATTGTGATAAAACTAACTTAATAGTGCACGGTTACCGGTTATGACTAAGTACAATATTCAAGCAATTAAAATTTTTATAAAATTTTATTATTCATAAAATAAGGACAAAAAATGTTACCAGAGTGGGCACCGAATATACACCCGATAATAGTACACTTCCCCATTGCATTATTATTCATAGCAGTATTTTTTCATTTTCTTAGTTTGTTTTTTAAGCAGCAAGATTGGTTTGCAAAAACAGCATTAAGTCTTTACATAATTGGTGCACTAGCATCAATAGCTGCTTTTGTAAGTGGACGTGAAGCGGCTGATGCGCTCGATCTGCCGCGGAATGTAATTAGTACGCTTACTGATCATGCAGATTGGGCAGAATACACAGTTTGGTATTTTGGAATATTCACAATTGTGTATTTAGTTTATTCGGTATTTGAAGAAAAATATTTCAAAAATTTAGCTGCGTATTTAAAGCCCTTGCTATTTGTAATTGGATTGGGAGGACTATTTTTTGTTTACCAAACCGGAGACAATGGAGCAAAAATGGTTTTTGGTTACGGACTTGGCACTGGAAATATTAAAGAAGAAGTAGAGAACAAAAATGATAAGACTTTGAATACGGAAACTAATGTAGATAATAATACCTCAACAATAAGTAGTGAAGAAAATGGCTCTTGGAAGTTTTATTCTGCGGAAGGTTCAGCCCAAACATTAAAAAATGATTTTACTTGGATAGACGGCACCAAATCAATAATTGGAATCGAGTCAGACTCAAATGACATTGAGTCATACATCAAGTTAAGCCCGAAAAACAATTCCGCCACACTTACTTATGGGGAAAAACTAAATAACATTCAAGTGTCTTTAAGAGTAAACTTCGATTCATTCAATGGAACTTTAATAATCCTCCATCATTTTATTGATAATATTAATTTTGATTTTGTTTCTTTTCAAAATGATAGTATTGAAATGGGTAGAATTGCCGCCGGAGAAACTGAGAGTTTTGAACGAGGTAAATTTAATAATACCAACTGGTTGGATATAAAAATAATTAGCTCCGGCAGCCATTTTAGAACAATGATAAATGGTAAAATGATTTTGCACGGACATGGTGATGTAGTAAATCCAGGAACAGTGGGCATTAAATTTAATGGAACCGGCAGCTTGTTATTATCGAGTTTAGAAGTTGAAGTTATTGAGGAATAATGATAACGCAAAGTCCGTTAATTGCTTTTACATGAATGCCATTATTGGCTATTATAAATTATTTTAAGAATTCCTCAATTAAGAAAATTTTCTTTAAAACTCAGTATCAATTTTAAACATTTTCTTTAGAACATAATTCTAAAAGGAGAATTAATATGTCTTACTATTTCACAAAAACAATAAGCACAACTTTTGATGATGCAATTAAAAAAGTAACTGACAAATTGAAAGAAGAAGGATTCGGTATTTTATCCGAGATAGACGTTAAAGAAACATTAAAAAAGAAACTGGACGTTGATTTTAAGAAGTATAGATTCTTAGGCACTTGCAATCCCCCATTTGCATACAAAGCACTGCAAGCGGAAGACAAAATAGGAGCAATGCTTCCATGTAACGTAATTGTAGTAGAACAAGAAGAAAACAAAATTGAAATTTCTGCAGTAGATCCTGTTGCTTCAATGCAAGCTATTGATAACGAATCATTGAATGATATTGCATTTGAGATTCAATCTAAATTGAAAAAAGTTATTGATAGTCTTTAACTTGTAGGTCCTTAGAGAAATTTAATAATCAATTTTTTTTAACTCTCATGCTATTAAATCAATTGAATAAGTGAATTTTTGTCTTGATAACCTTTGGCATATTTAATGGAGGATAAAATGGAATGGTTAGTTGAAAATTGGCTCTGGGTTTTAGTACTTATACTGTTTGTAGTTATGCACATGTTTGGTCATGGCAGTCACGGCGGACATAGTGGACACGATGGGCATGGAAGACAGGATGATAACGAAGGCGAAAATAAGCAGCGAAAAAGACAAACCCACAATGACTCCGGGCATCGGCATCATTAACAATTCCGTCAAAACAGGATAACTAAAGGAGGAAATTAAAATGTTAAACATAAAAATTGTAACCTGGTCATTGGGGATTTTTATTGCTGTTAGTTTTACCGTATGCATTATTTATGGTCTGATAACCCCTGAAAGCATTCATATGCATACATTTTTGGAATCTGTTCTGCCGGCTTTCAAATGGTTAACCTGGTGGGGTTTTCTACTTGGGTTAATTGAAAGTTTTCTATATGGTGTTTATGCTGGATTGGTATATGTCCCGATATATAATTTCTTTTATAAAAAATGGGACTTTACAAAGAATTAAATTTTTAAAAAAAAGGAAACAGAAAATGTCAAATAAAAAAATAAAAGTTGCAGTTAATGGTTATGGTGTTATTGGCAAGCGAGTTGCTGATGCAATAAGGATTCAACCTGATATGGAACTGGTTGGCGTTGCAGATGTGGTTAGCGACTACCGGGTTAAAGCAGCAGTTGTACTCGGGTTACCAGTTTATGTATCTATTCCTGAAAAATCAAATGAAATGAAAAACGCAGGTATACCTATCGCTGGAAATCTGAGTGACTTACTCAAACAAATAGATGTAATAGTAGATTGTACTCCAAAAGGAATTGGTGCTAAAAATCTTGAACTCTATAAAAAAACGGGTGTAAAGGCAATTTATCAAGGCGGTGAAAAGCATAGTCTTACCGGTCATTCATTTGTAGCACAAGCAAATTATGAAACAGCATTAGGGCTTGATGCTACACGTGTTGTCTCATGCAATACAACGAGTACGGTGCGGACGCTTATCGCTCTTCGTAATGCAGGCTTGCTTAAAAAAGCACGTGGTGTTTTAATAAGACGAGCAACAGATCCCTGGGAATCCGATCATAGCGGAATCATGAACACAGTTGTACCGGAACCGCATATTCCAAGCCATCAGGGACCCGATGCACAAACTGTTGTACCGGAACTTGATGTAATAACAATGGCAGTCAAAGCTTCTCATACGCAAACTCATAATCATTACTGGGTTGTTGAATTGAATCGTGAAACAAGCGATGATGAAGTGCTAGCTGCTTTTAAGGCAGTGCCCCGCATCGCCTTTATAAGAATGAGCGACGGCATAGTTGCGCTTAATAGTACTATCGAATTAATGAAAGACCTTGGACGACCACGCGGCGATATGTGGGAAGTGGCTTTATGGGAAGATGTATTAACCGTTAACGGAAATGAAGTTTATTACACTTACCAGGTTTATAACGAAGCAATAGTAGTTCCCGAAACTATTGATGCGATCCGTGCTTTGATGGGTACTATTAAAGATGGCAGTGAATCTATTCGTATCACCGATGAAGCAATGGGTATGCGGAAGGATTTTTTAATTAAGTGAATAGATCTAAAAATCTGATGCCAGTTATATTTTTAATCATATCATGGCTGCTTGTATTTATTTCTCTCTATTTAGAATCTATTTGGGGAAGTTCATTGTTTTCAAGATCAGGTTCTTCAATGGTCTTGTTTGCGTTAATGGCTGAATACTACTTATTGAGAGCACGAGATGAATTTCATAGCAATCAATTGAAAACATATTCAAGAGGAAACCGGGTAAATTTTAATGAAGTCCATCCGTCAAAAACCCATCAATACTTAGAAAGAGTTGCACACATAACTGTATTTATCGGGACTGTAATTTGAGGATATGGTGATTTAATATTTTCATAAATTGGAACCAAAATATTCTTTAAAAGACAACTGTACCTTACACAGTGATTCGATTGCAAAACAAAGGATTAGTAGATGAAAAAAGATGCTTCAAACAAGTTAACCCTGATAGGTTCTATATCTTTAGGTACAGGTGTAATGATAGGAGCCGGAATATTTGCACTAATGGGACAGGTTGCCGAATTAGCCGGCAGCCTTTTTCCTATAGCTTTTTTGGTTGGCGGCATTGTAAACGGTCTCAGTTCCTATTCGTATGTAAAATTTTCAAATGCATATCCCTCGTCGGGCGGAGTTGCCAAATTTTTAAGAAAAGCCTATGGTCCTGGCACAGTCACAGGCACTTTCTCTCTTTTGATGTATGTCTCAATGGTTATTGCAGAAAGTCTTGTAGCCAGAACATTCGGATCCTACACACTTAGGTTAATTAATGTTGGTGATGACAGCGCTCTTGTCCCTATACTCGGTGTAGTTCTGATTGCAGCAGCCTTTATTATAAATGTATCAGGCAATAAAATAATTGGGGCAAGTGCAACTATTACAGCAATTGCAAAAATTCTTGGTATTGCCATGTTAGCAATTGCGGGTCTGGCTGCATCGGGTTTTCCTTCCTTCGAAAATTTGAGTATAGTAAACAGCAGTGAAGGTTCATTGATTGGTAGTTTTATAGCAGCTTTGGCTTTGTCAATACTTGCCTATAAAGGATTTACAACAATTACCAACCAAGGGGATGATATTGTAAATCCAAACAAAAATGTGGGGCGTTCCATCATTTTTTCGGTGCTAATTTGTATGGTTATTTATGTGTCGTTAGCTTTGTCTGTCTCAGCAAACCTCAGCATACCGGATATCATTAAAGCAAAAAATTACTCACTTGCAGAAGCTTCTCAACCGGTATTCGGTAATTTGGGTTTATGGTTTACGGTAATATTAGCTATCATTGCCACTGTATCTGGATTGATCGCAAGTGTTTTTTCTGCTTCCAGGTTACTTGCTATGCTAAGTAAAATGAAACAAATTCCTGCATTACGTTTTAAATTCAGTAACCCATCGCTTCTATTCACTGTTTCACTAGCCATCGTACTTACTATTTTATTCGACCTAACCAGAATTGCTGCTATCGGTGCTATCTTTTACATAGTTATGGATATTGCGGTTCATTGGGGTCTCCTTAGATTTTTAAGAAAGGAAGTTAGTTTTAATCCGCTTATTCCATTGCTTGCATTACTTTTTGATACAGTTATTCTTATTGCTTTTATAATACTAAAATTTAAAGGCGATCCTCTTGTTCTTGTCGTTTCTTTCGCAGGTATTCTTATTGTTATGGTTGCTGAAAGACTTTTTATGAAAACACATACAGACAGCAGCGGAAAAATGGATATGGAAATGGATATGAAGGACTAATCAATTTATTTTTTAGATACTACTAATATTAAATCAAAATAAAGAGTACCTATATGGATCATAGACAAATTAAGCCGGGGCTTTTTCACAAAGACCGAGAACTCTCACCTTATTTAGTGTTCGGATTAATGTTAATCTATACAATTGCAGCCGCCCTCTGCTATACGGCAATTAAAGCGGGGTTAAAGTATTCTCCCCCATTTTATTTTGCCGGTTTGCGTACACTCATTGGAGGGATTTCGCTAATTTTACTTTTAATCGTTCTACGAAAACCGATTCTTCCACGCCGTGATTTAATTAAATGGATTATTCCAGTTGGTCTTGTATCAACCACCATTACTTTCGGATTTATGTTTTCAAGCCCTGAATTTACCGGTGCGGGTATTGCTTCTGTTTTAGGAAACTCCCAGCCGCTCACTATCATTATTTTAGCCGCGATTTTCCTTAATGAAAAAATTACTCTGATAAAAATGACAGCTCTTATTTTGGGAATGGTCGGTATCGTTTTAATATCTATAGAGGCATTTATGGGCGATGAATCAAATGCTTTTATCGGCGCTATGCTTGCAACAGGAACATCAATCGGCGCTGCAATTACTGCTGTATTGTTAAAACGACTTAAACCCGCAAGTGATCTTATTTCTTTTACAGGCTGGCAGCTCATTGCAGGGAGCCTTCCGTTGTTAGCCGGTTCATTTTATTTCGAGTCTCAAAATACTGTTGCCTGGTCTGGTGTTTTTTTTGGTTTGGTTATTTTTTTAGGGGTAATCGGAACAGCACTAACCGAGATTATATGGTTCTGGCTGCTTCAGAAATATGATGCAGGTAAATTGTCATTGTACTTGTTTTTGATACCCGTATTCGGATTACTAATCGCTTTTTTTGTTTTTGGAGAAACTTTACAGATTTTAGAAATCATTGGTATTGTAATTGTCATATCGGCAATTGGATTATCTGTTATAAATGAGTTTGGATTGAATCGATTTAAAAAGCACTAATGAGTTTTAGATTTGGTTTTCAAAAATAAAGGTACTTTGATCTAATTTAACGGAGAAGTTGTGAAAAATGGAAAAACAATAATGATTGTCGGTGCAGGACCGGCAGGCTTAACTGCTGCTATTTACTTAGCTAAAGTCGGTTTCAAAACTTCTGTGTATGAACAGAACCATGATGTTGGACTTCGCTTCAATGGTGATTTTCAAGGATTAGAAAATTGGTCGGACCAACAAGATACACTACAAATCTTGGATAAAATCGGTATTAAAATTAACTTTTTATGTCATCCCTATTTCGGGAAAGATGGTTCATTCTATGGTCCCAAACTTTATAAAACTCAGGTAAAAACTTCCCGTCCACTTTTTTATCTTATTGAAAGAGGTTCAAGTACTAATTCTTTAGACCAAGGTTTACGAAGACAAGCAGAGGATTTGGGAGTGAATATTTTGTGGGGCAAAAAACTTGAATCGATTGTTGACTCAAAAGCTATAGTCGGTACAGGTCCAAAAGCAGCAGATGCTATAGCTAAAGGGATGGTATTTAATACTTCATTGGAAAATAGGTTTATCGGTTTTCTTGATAATAACATCGCGCCCAAAGGTTATTCTTACCTTTTGGTTCACAACGGTAAAGCTACTTTTGCTACTTGTATGTTCGATGATTTTAAAAATGAAAAAATCTATTACGAGAAATCTTTCAATACATTAAATAATGTTTTAGATATTGAAATAAACGAACCGAAAGAATTCGGCGGGTTTGTTAATTTTTTTAATGAACCGGTAATTTCCAAACAGAGTGGAATTCTATATGTTGGTGAAAACGAAGGGTTCCAAGATGCCCTTTGGGGATTTGGAATCAAGTATGCAATGCTATCAGGTTATTATGCCGCCAAAAGTATTATTGAAAATCAGGACTATTATACTCTATGTAAACAATTTATTTTTCCTCAACTTCAAACTTCGCTTGCAAACCGCTGGTTGTTTGCCCACCTATATAATACAGGTTATTCGTTTATACTGAATAAATTAAGAAATATGGACGATGTAATACCTGCATTAAGAAAACATTATAACACCTCGCTGAGTAAAAAATTATTTTACATTTTAGCAATGAGATGGTACAAAACAAGATTAATAGATAAGCAGTGTATGCATATTAATTGTGATTGTGTTTGGTGCCGGCATGGTAAACTTGGTCACATAAAAAGAAGATAATTTTTAATTGACCTTACTCCTCTTCTTCGCATGAAAATGGAAATAGTTTGAGCTTTCGTCAAATTGTGATGATAAAACCTCCGAAGCATTATGCTATGTAATACTATTTGCTGTTTTAGTGTTTTTTATGAATATAAGTCACACGACTCGCACATTGTTCGAATTGGCTGCGGCGGGAATTCACAGCAAACGATTCAATTTCTTGATCACAATCCAAACCAATAAACCTAAGTCAACTGAATCCCATCGGTTAAAAAAATAAAATATATTTAAGTTATTTAAAATCTGACTGGATAAAAAACAATAAAACATTCATTTTTCAGCCTTTTTTAATGGCACAGTGGTTGCAAAAGTAATATTAAATCACATTAAAATAAGGAGTTAAAAAATGTTATTCAAAAGAATAATTAGTTCAGTAATGGTAGTATTTCTATTTTCAACATCATTAGTGCTTTTCGCGCAAGAAAAAAATACTGAAAAGAAAATGGACCATTCAATGATGCAAGAAAAAGATATGAGTAAATGTATGGATAAAGTAGCATCCGATGAACATATGCGAGGTAAAATGATGGATAAGATGATGGAGCATACTAAGAATGATTCATCCGGTATGATGCAGATGTGCAAAATGATGATGGATAATCCAGAAATGCATTCCATGATGATGAAGATGATGAGTGACAAATCAATGGAGCATAAAGGTATGGATCATAAAGGTATGATGATGAAAGATAAAAAAATGAAGCATGATAAAGAACCAGAAGGCAAGAATAATTCTGAACATGAAGATCATCATAAAAATTAATTGGAGAGTAAGTAATGTTCCATGATATGACATTCGGATTTATGGGAAATGGGTGGCTGATTTGGTTAGTCGCCCTAATCTTTATTCTTTACATTATTATAAAATTCTCTAATCAAAAGCAGCCTAAAAATACTAAATCGAATAATAAAGAATCTCCATTAGACATATTAAAAATGCGGTATGCAAGCGGAGAAATATCCGAGAAAGAATTCGATAAAATAAAAAAGACTATTGTCTAAAATTAGTCCTAAGGAAAATGAAATGACAAAGAATAGTATATCAAATAAAACATACTCATACGATCCGGTATGTGGTATGAGAATAAAATCATTATCAAAATACTATATAGAATTAAATGGAAAAGTCTTTGAATTTTGTTCTGAAAACTGCCAACATGAGTTTGAAACTGATCCTAGTAAATTTGTAAATAAAAGTGATATTGAATCTAATTCATATAGCTCAAAAAGTTATGGATTGCAAAAATTGCAATTGCCGATAATTGATATGCACTGCTCGAGTTGTGCCATTACAATTGAGAAAGAGGTGAATAAATTGCCCGGTATAAAATCTACCATAATTAATTATGTAACAGAAACGGCATATGTTGATTATGATGGAAATAGAGTTGAAGTAGATGACATAGTAAATGCAATAAAAAGTGCCGGGTATAAAACGGGACGTGCCGTTTTGAAGCTTGGCGTAAACGGAATGCACTGCGGTTCGTGTGTATCAAAAATTGAAAATGAATTGAAGAAAACTAAGGGAGTGATTTCTGCCAGTGTTGACTTGGGAACCGAAACTGTGATGATAAACCATATACCCGGTCAAATTGAAGTGGACAAGCTAAAAAATGTTATAGAAAAATTAGGGTATAAAACATTTGATACCTCAGGAGTAAAAAGAAATACGTTCGAACATGAGAAAAGCAAAAGGATTAATAAAACTGACCCGGCTGACCAGCATGCAGAAATAAATGAAGAAGTTGATGAGAACCAGTTAGCCAGAGAAAAAGAATATAAAACTTTAATGAGCAAATTTATATTTGCAGGCATATTAGCTTTACCAGTTATATTTTTTAGCTATCCAACCGTCTGGGGCTTGCCAGATCAATTTCAAATGGGTTCTCCGCTTTTACGCTACATATGGATAGCAATGGGGATTTTAAGTTTGCCTGTAATGTTTTGGTCAGGTTCTCAATTTTATACTGGAGCCTTTGCTGCATTCAAAAATAGGTCTGCAAACATGCATACACTCATAGCCACTGGTATAACTGCTGCATGGCTTTATTCAACAATTGCTACTTACTTCCCAAGCCTATTCCCTCAGGCAGAATTAGCTGATCAATTTTTTGATGTAATTTTTGTTGTTGTTGCATTGGTTGTTTTAGGTATGGCACTAGAAATTCGGGCTAAGGGAAAAAGTTCTGAAGCAATAAAAAAACTTATGGGCTTGCAAGCTAAAACTGCAAGAGTCCTTAGGAATGAACAAGAAGTTGATATACCTATTGAAGAAGTAGTATTGGATGATATTGTAATTGTAAGACCGGGAGAAAAAATCCCAGTTGATGGAATATTGATAGATGGAAACTCCTCAATAGATGAATCAATGATAACCGGTGAACCAATTCCTGTAGAAAAGCACACTGGGGATGAAGTGATTGGGTCTACCATAAATAAAACCGGAGCGTTCAAATTTAAGACAACAAAGGTCGGAAAAGATACTGCTCTCGCACAGATCATAGAATTAGTTGAGCAAGCTCAAAGTTCAAAGGCTCCGATACAAAAAATTGTTGATCAAGTGTCAGGATATTTTGTGCCAGCAGTCATTATACTAGCTATCTTCTCATTTGCCGGATGGTATGTATTAGGTCCAGCCCCACAATTAGCCTATGCACTAATAGTATTTGTAACAATACTGGTGATTGCATGCCCCTGTGCGTTAGGTCTTGCAACACCCATCTCCTTAATGGTTGGGGTTGGGAAAGGCGCTGAGAATGGAATACTAATTCGTAGTGGTGATGCCTTAGAGACTGCACAAAAAATTGATACTATTGTGTTAGATAAAACCGGTACTATAACAGAGGGTGAACCTTCCTTAACAGACGTGATTACAGCTAATGGTTTTGAAGAGAAAGAAATTATTTTCTTGAGTGCCAGTGTTGAAAAATCCTCTGAACACCCATTGGCGGAGGCAATAGTTAATGGGGCTAATGATAAAGGAATATCTCTTTCCGATCCGAAAGAATTTAATGCTATTGCGGGCCATGGCGTAGAGGCAACTGTTCATGATCGCAAGGTTCTACTGGGCAATAAGAAAATGATGGCTAAATTTAATATTGATCTTGGACCTCTGCCCGAAAAGAGCACTTATTTAGCTGATGATGGCAAAACGCCAATGTATGTTGCCATTGATGGGAAAGCTGCGGGAATTATTGCTGTTGCTGATAAAATAAAATTTGATTCGAAAGAAGCAATTGTACAATTAAAAAATTTAGGATTAGAAGTAGTAATGATAACCGGAGATAATATTA